>ENA-OWNK01001403-OWNK01001403.1-metagenome-genome-assembly--contig:-NODE-1403-length-10343-cov-3.018177_pt1 | contig 10343 bp, 7 predicted proteins | sample MGYA00245343_ERZ651121 | MGnify/ENA primary metagenome ERZ651121 (study PRJEB26857, sample SAMEA4031775) | metagenome | biome: human; feature: oral; material: saliva | place: Philippines | collected 2014... | reverse complement strand
GAAGCAGGCGATCACCACGTCCGGATATTCGCCCGCCATCTCCATCTGCTTCTCCGCCTCCAGCCCGATCACCGTCTGGTGGAGCGCCACATGGTTGAGCACACTGCCCAGCACATACTTGCAATTTGGCGTCTGCATGGCCAGCTCTACGGCCTCCGAGATAGCCGTCCCAAGGCTGCCCTGATACGTCGGATGATCCGTCAAGATCTTCCGCCCCGCCTTCGTGCTCATGCTCGGCGAGGCGATGACCTGCGCGCCGAACGTTTGCATGATGGAGCGTCGGTAAGGCTTCTGGTTGTAGCTCACCTTGACCATGTAGACGGCCAGCTCCAGCCCGAAGGCCTGCGCGGCGTACGACATGGCGGCGCCCCATTGGCCTGCGCCCGTCTCGGTGGTGATGTTCGTCACGCCCTCCTTCCGACAGAAGTAGGCCTGCGGGATGGCTGAGTTCAGCTTGTGCGACCCGACGGGGCTGACGCTCTCGTTCTTGAAGTAGATATGTGCCGGTGTGTCCAGCGCGCGCTCCAGTCCGTAAGCCCGGACGAGCGGTGTGGGGCGCCAGTTCTTGTAGAGGTCGCGCACCTCTTCAGGAATCTCGATCCATGTATCTGTCGTGTTCAGCTCTTGCTCCGCCAGGCTGCGGGCGAAGAGCGGGTAGAGGTCTTCGGCCTTCAGTGGCTCCTTTGTGCCCGGGTTCAACATCGGTTGCGGTTTGGTGGCCATGTCAGCCACGATGTTGTACCATGCTGTGGGAATATCCTGCTCCTGCAGTAAGAATTTCTTCGTCTTCATTTCTGCTTGCTGTTTATGTGTCGTTTATATACCGTTAAAATCGACTGCAAAGGAAGGGGGCAGCGGGGGAAACGAAAAACGGAAGGCGAAAAACGGCTGAGTCGGATAGAGCGGGGGGACGATGCTCCATCCCATGCCCGTCCGTATGGAGTTGTTCGTCTTTAGTTCTTCGCTTCCTCCTTCGCCTTTCGTGCAGCCCGATGTTTGGCCAAGATCGTGCGCCGTGTAGCCAGCTTAGTGTGCGCATGCGAGATCTCTCCGGCGAGGCTCGCCGTGAACGCTTGATATGGCGCCTCACCATTAACCAAGATCAGCGCATTGACCGTTTCCACCAGCGTGTGATAAGCCGCATCGGTCGCCATCCGCTTCGCACGCAAGAGTCCCTTGACGCGTGCTCCCCGTGCCATGGCTCGCCGCTCGGTAGCCGCAAAATGCACCTCATTCTCCTGCTCCAACTTCTCCAGAAACGGTGTCAGACGCGCCTTTTCCAGCGCCTCCGCCCCCAGATTGCGCAGCGTGTCCGTCAAGTTTTTCATCCGCCCCGATCGACCCGTCTCCGACTTCTGCGGCATATTGCCATAAGCCTTGAAGAGGTCGGCTGCCCGTCGGGCCACTTCCGCCACCTTCTCGTCAGGAAAGGCCATCGACGCCCGCACGAAAGCCCGCATTTGGCGCCAAGTACGCACCCGCTGTCGGTCGATTTTCTTCGCCACCGCAGCCGGAGTCGGTCCGCTCGTGGCGTTCACGGCGTCATCCCATTCTTGGAAGACCGTCTTGAACGCCTGCGCCGCCTGCTTCAATCCCGGAGTGTATCCCACGGCCCCGTCACTGAGAGGCAAATCCGAAAGATGCCTTATCACGGCCCCATGAAACCCGAAATCCTCCATCATATGCAGTGACGCCACACTCAAATGCCCGATTTTCATCTCTAAATTCCTTCTCCTTACAAGGTTCTACTTCATTTTGTCGCACAAAAGTAGTCTCAAATGCTTCAGTTGATATCATATCTTGAAATAAGGAGGAAAATGAAGCCGCAGTGAGTATCTCATTTTTCTATACGTAGCAATCATGCTACCTTTTAGAAGCATATTTTGAAATACGCAATGATCTGACTTTCCATCGCTATCTCATCTCAAAATTTGATGTCAATCATACTCTCTGTTAGGAGTACATCTCAAAATACATAATGATCCGACCTTCCATCACTATCTCATCTTGAAATTCGATATGACATCATGCTTCATATTGTATTGCATTTTTAGATGTACAAGAAAATGATGCTCGTCTTGATCTATATTTTAAGATGCAATATCCAGTGCATATCGAATAGTATCATATTTCGAGATATGATATAAGAAGAACCATCATACAAATAGATATTTCAAAATACGATGCTTGCATAGAATCTGATAGTACCATATTTTGAAATACACTATGAATAGATAGGCTGCTAATGATGTATCAGAAAATATGAAAGTGATTCATGGTTCAGATTGTACGATATTTTTAGATGAGATATAGAATGAACCAGATGATAGCACTTCTGGAAGAAAAAAGAGGCTGTCACGCGGTGGATCGTGCCCTCCTTTTTGCTGAGAAAAGCTGTCATGCGTCGAGGAGCGTGCTTCTGAGGAAAGAGAGGGGCTGTCACGCGGTGGATCGTGCCCTTTGGGACAGGAAAAAGCATGGGCAGCGGTCGTGGATGGCTCTTTGGAACGTCGCAAAAGGCGGTCTGCACAGTGCGACGCCGTTTGTGCGATATGGAAAAAGGTCTACATTTGCCGCCGCATCGGGGAGATAGACGATGCATCGATTCGCTAGCTCAGCAGGTAGAGCACATCCCTTTTAAGGATGGGGTCCTGGGTTCGAGCCCCAGGCGAATCACCGGTGTTCAGATGAATAGAAAAGCGAAGGCCTTCCACTCGTGGACTAATCCACAGTGGAAGGCCTTTTTTCGTGTCTTCCTTTTCTTGCCTTGATGCAAGAAAAGGAAGCGAAAAGAAAATCAAGGCCTCACCGAGGCCGGGGAATTTGGCCGGGTATATGTAGGAATGGAAAAGGGGCCGAGGAATTTGGCCGGATACATGTAGGGGTGGGAAAATAGATGGGATGTATCTGGGTAGGGGCGTATTGCATACGCCCCTCGGGCGGCCCCGCAAGGGGACGTTTGTCCCAATGGCCCTATTTATTTTGAAATGATTCGGACTACCGTTTCCGGCCGAAAACATCCAAGGAACGTATTGGATACGCCCCTACCCGGACGCGCGCTATCTGTTTTTGGATCTCCGACAACTGTCGGACTCAAATCCTTTCCTCTTATCGGAAGGCGCGCTTCGGCTTCATTCCTTCGGACATCTTGAAAAGGGTGCCTGTCGGACAGACGAATCGACAATAGGGACGGGGGATGAAGGCCGAGAGGAGGGTCACGATGGCGGTGAGGATGATCAGGGGCACGGGCGCGGTGCGGACAAGGAAGGCGGGGAAGAGTTCCCAGTCGATCCAGTCGGCCAGTACGCCGGTCCAGAGGCAAATCATCAGCGCCACCCAAAGCCCTTTGCGAAAACGCTCCAATAGGCGGACGGTACGGCTGCTGAGGTGCCACTTGCGCCGGTTGACACGTCCGGCTAATTGTTGCAGCGATCCGAGGGGGCAGATGTGGGTGCAGTAGTACTGCGGCCGACCGAAAAGGGGGTAGATGAAGGCGGTGACGAGCATCACGATCGGGACGATCGACAGGAGCAGCTGGGCGCCGTTGGTGAGGTATCCCAAAAAGAGCGTGTAGGAGAGAAAGGAGCCGCTCCAGAAGCCGAGCACGGCCACGTTAAGCACCTGTTGCACGGTCTGATACGTGCGATTGTGCACGAAAAGGGGCAGGACGGCGGCCAGGAGTACGACTAAGAGCGCGGCGATCGACCCGGGCGAGAGGTCGAGCGTGTCCCAGAGCGAGGGTGCGGCGGGATGGTCCGTCGCATAGGCGGCGGCGCGGCGGACGTTTCCGATCAGTGCGCGCGAGGTGAACGTGGCGCCGGAGACGACATCCACCTCCATCGTGGCTGCCTCTTCCGGGGTGCGCCCGACCCAGCGCGCGGGCAGCTCATCGGTCACCGCCTCGAGGAACGAGGGCGTCTCGCTGTTCGGTAGCACCTCGAGGCGCTCAATGCGCCCGTCCCGCAGGTAGAGTTCGATCGGCACCGGGCCGGCGTAGCCGACAAGGTCGGCTCCCAGCGCGGTGGTGTTGATCACTGTCGTGCCGTCGGACGAGGTGCGTATCGTGGGCACGGTGTCCTTCGGTGCCTCCGTCGAGGTGGATTTTTGGGCCGTAAAATCATGCCCGAAAAGTTTGCCACCGCGCAACAGGGCGATGGACATCATCATCAAAAAGCAGGTCACCAAACAAAGGAGCTGCATCCATTTTCTTCTATTCATTGGGTCTAAAATTCGATAGGGAAAGCGATCGATCTGCCCGCCATCCTCTCGGAAAGGGCAAAAAAAGAAGGTAGGGCATCCGGGGTTTTGGAGATTCATTGCGTAAATGAAAAAAAGATATGGTCCCGGACGCCCCCACCTAAAGATATGGATTTCGGGGGCAAAGATAAGGCTCTGGCGCCAATTTTTCGGCAGCGACAACCGACAAAGTCCCCCCCCCTGCCACGCTGCACACCAAGTAAATATGCCGACTGCCCAACCTGCCCCGCGGAGCATCTCCCCCACTCGATCGATTGCCCCAAGCATCACTTTTTTCAGCCCTACATTTTTCGGAAAGCATCTCCCGCCACGCCGCAAACACGGAAAATAGGCCGCCCCGACGCCGTGGCGTTTTGGACGGAGATTCTACATTTGCGACCGCTTCGAACGAGGCTTTTTATTCACAGAATGAACGAACAAGATTTACGAACATGATTACGATAGACCAACTGAAGGATATGTTGGAACGCGAGCAGGCGTTGAGGAGGTTTCTTTGACGTCGATGCGAAAACCGTTCAATTAGAGGAAGAAGAGCTGCGCACGCGCGACCCTGCCTTCTGGGAAGACGCCCAACGGGCGGAGGCGCAGATGAAAGTGGTCAAGGATCTGAAGAAATGGATTGAGCTATACCGCGCTGTCCACGATGCGACGGAGGAGCTGAGTCTGGCTTTCGAATACGTCAAGGAGGGCGTGACGACCGAAGACGAGGTCGACGCCGCCTATGCGCGCACGAAGGAGCTGGTGGAGAACCTCGAATTTCGCAACATGTTGCGCGGCGAGGCCGACGCGATGAACTGCGTGCTCAAGATTAACTCCGGCGCCGGTGGTACCGAAAGCCAAGACTGGGCTTCGATGCTTATGCGCATGTATATGCGTTGGGGCGAGGCCAATGGATACAAGGTGACCATCAGCAACCTACAAGAAGGCGACGAGGCGGGCATTAAAACCGTGACGATGAATATCGAAGGCGACTATGCGTACGGCTATCTCAAGGGCGAGAATGGCGTCCACCGCTTGGTGCGCGTCTCACCCTACAACGCGCAAGGAAAACGCATGACGTCGTTCGCCTCCGTGTTTGTCACACCGCTCGTGGACGACACGATCGAGGTCAACGTGGAGCAGGCACGCATTTCGTGGGACACGTTCCGCTCCGGCGGCGCGGGAGGTCAGAACGTCAACAAGGTAGAGTCTGGTGTCCGTCTGCGCTATCAGTACAAAGATCCGTACACGGGTGCCGAGGAGGAGATCCTCATCGAAAACACCGAGACGCGCGATCAACCGAAGAACCGCGAGAACGCCCTGCGTCAACTCCGATCCATCCTCTACGACCGCGAAATGCAGCATCGGATGGAGGAGCAAAACAAGGTGGAGGCCGGAAAAAAGAAGATCGAATGGGGGTCGCAAATCCGCAGCTACGTCTTTGACGACCGCCGCGTGAAGGATCACCGGACGAACTTCCAAACCTCCGACGTGGGCGGCGTGATGGACGGTAAGATTGATGGATTTATTAAGGCTTACTTGATGGAGTTCGCAGCCGTAGAGAATTAGGCGGGATCGTCTATCAGACGCCCAAACAGGTCTACGACTCACTACTTCAACTACCTCCGAACTACTTCTGACTCCCTACTCCAATGAATGAAGCAACCCGCCCACTGCGGTTCCTGTTTATTGTCCAAGGTGAGGGGCGCGGCCACCTGACGCAAGCGCTCTCACTCGCCGATATGTTGCGGCGCCACGGCCACGAGGTCGTGGAGGTGCTGGTCGGTAAGAGTCACGGGCGCGAGGTGCCACCCTTCTTTCGCGCCAAGATCAAAGCGCCGGTGCGTGCCTACGAGGCCCCGTCGCTGATCTATAAGAAGGATCATAAGCGTCTCGACAAGCTCCGCACAGCTTTCTATAACGGCAACCCGCGTAAGCTCCGGCAGTACGGCCAAAGCATTGAAATGATTCACCTACGCATCAAGAAGCAGCAGCCGGACGTGGTGGTGAACTTTTACGAGATGCTTCCCGCCTTGGCGCAGCTGCGCTTCCGCATAGACATCCCCTTTGTCAACATCGCCCACCAGTACCTGCTGCGCCACCCCGATTATCGGCATGGCACGGGTGACGCACAGAGCCTCCTGATCCTGCGTCTGCACACGCTGCTGACGGGTATCGGCGCCACGAAGCTCCTGGCCCTATCCTTCTATCCGATGAAGTCATGCGCTAGGGAACGCATCGTGGTCGTGCCGCCGCTCCTCAGGCGTGAGGTGCTCGACTTGCAAGCCACGGAAGGGGATTACATCCTCGGCTATATGCTCAATCAGGGCTTTGAGAACGAAGTGCGCCGCTGGCACGACGCCCATCCGGACGTCCGCCTGCATTTCTTCTGGGACAAGCGTGACGCCCCGGCGGAACTCCGGGTGGATGACACGCTGACGCTTCACCGCATCGACGATGAGCAATTCCTCCATTACATGGCTGGCTGCCGCGGTTACATCACCACGGCCGGATTCGAGTCGGTCTGCGAAGCGCTCTATCTGAATAAGCCCGTGATGCTCATCCCCGCGCACCTGGAACAAGAGATCAATGCCGCCGACGCCTCGTCGATCCCTGGCGCCGCCACGACGGGTGACTCGTTCGACCTCTCGCGGCTGCTGGACTTTATGCAGACTCCGCGCACGTTCGATCACGACACCTTCCGCCGCTGGCTGCTCTCCGCCGAAGAGACTTTCGTCCGCGAACTGACGTCCGTGGTCGATCGGGAGTAGCGAAGGGAGAGAGGCGCGTTGAGGGGTAGATGACTCTTCGCCCAGCCCTAAGCGCTATCCTCCGACCTCAGTAAATGGAGAAGCCTTCGGGCTTGATCACCATCCCTAGGCGGAGGACACTCTTGAAACGGTCGTAGTCGAGGAGGTTTTCGCCGTAGCCGTTGTAGTACTGGAAGAAGAGGTACTGATTGGCGTGACGGCTGATCTTGAGGCTAAGCTCCCATTGGGTGTTGAAGCTGAAGGAGTGCGCCCGCCAAGTGGCCAGCATGCCCGCCTGCACACGCCGATTGTCCGTGCGATAGAGCAGCCCCATCTGTGCCAGACCCGAGTAGCGGAGGATGTTGCGATTGTTCTCGCCGTCCACGATGGGGATCCAGGCCTTGAGCTGCATTTCCATATGGCGATTGAGGAGGAGGGTGCTGCTGAGCGAGACTTTGTTCCAACTGCGTGACGCGGGGCCGTCCTTGCCGTTCGACTCATGCTCCAACATGAAGAGGGCGTGACCGATGTACTTGTTGTGGTAGACAATGAGGTGGCCCAAGCCTACGCCGGGATTGAAGTTCAGATCTCGCATCGGGAGCGACTCCTCTAAGACGTTCCAGATCGTCTTCTGCGTGAATTGCAGGAAGAGATACGTGTCGAAAGGCAGGCGACTCTTGGTCAGGCGATGGATGATGCTGATCTGAAACTTCACATTGGCGTTGTCGCGGCGGACAGGTCCGCCAATCGGAATGCCACCGATGAAGTAGTTGTCGCGGAAGATGCCGAAGTATGGCCCGCTCTCGATGACCGCCCGCACGCTGTCGGCATTGTAATCCGGGCGTGCATCCTCGATGCGGCGCAGGAGCTCCGTGCGGAGGCTGTCGCCACGCATGCGGCTGCGCTTGAAGGCCGACACGTCTTGTTGCGCATGCGTGGCCGTCGGCAGGGCCAGAAGCAAAAGGGATAAGAGATAAACGTAATTCATAAACAGGGGGCGTGATTTTACAGGTGGCAAACGTAGCCACGATGCCCCCACAGCGAGCGTGGGCAGCCACCGGAGGCCCACAAAAAGCGCCTTCAGGGGGTTCACCCGAAAGCGTAAGTTTCACCTATTCAGAAAACAGATATATAGTCATGGCGAAAAAGAAAAAAGCGGCTGCTACCCAAGCCCGAAAAGAAGAAGAGGCACGACGATACAACGTCTACAAGAAACGCGTCTTCAACCTGCTCCGCGAGCTGGGGTATAGTGAAGCCATACAGTACATCGACCGTTCCATGTTGCGCGTCCTCTACTCCGCTCGACCGACGCTGCTCCGCATCAACGCCGCGGATATGACCATCTTCAACAAGGAAGACTTGGACATCATCAAGAGCGAGTTCTACTACTACATGGACTTCGACAAGATGCCCTTCACCCTGCGCGAGGGCGAGAAACGCACCATCTCGGCCCTCGACTTCTACGACATTTGGATGCCCCTCTCGCTCTACCTCCTGCGCGAGCCCAAGTATCCGGAGGACAAGATCTACGCCCGCATTGTAGACATCATCGAGGCGGGCGGATTCTCCATGCGCGGCATCAACAACCCCTACGAGTTCTCGGCCGAGTTCGACCGCGTGCTGGTGCGCATGGAGTATCAGTACACCAGCACGCTGATGACCTACATCTTCCAGCTCTCCAACCCCTGCATGCACCTCCTGTGGTTCAAGAAGCGCAACTTCGAGATGTTGCGTAACCGCGTCGGGCGCACGGTCGACTTCTCCTCCTGCAAGCCGCAATCCATCTGGGGCACCGACCGCAAGGGCGAGCGACGGCTACTCTTCCGCGTCGGCTTTCCGGACATCCTCAACGACGGCCTCCGCTGGCTCTCGGCCTGCATCCCCCACAACCCCTACATCCCCGAGCTGGACCCCGACCGCCCCTACGACGTCTACATCCAGGAGCACGCCATCAAGCGCATGTTCGAGCGCGTCGACGGCCTCTCGCCCAACGTGGTCAATACGTACATGAACTTCTGCTTCACCTCCTTCGACGTGGATTGGTACAAGGGCTCGCTGCTGATCTCCTTCAGTGTCTTCAGCTTCCGGGTGGGGTATTTCTTTGCCGACTTCACGCGCGACCGTAAGATCGTCATCCGCACCTTCTACTTCATCACCTACGACCACACGCCCGAGGGTGAGATCCTCTCCAGCTACGCCGGCCTCAAGGCCCTCGACAAGCGTTACCTCTGCATCGACCGCCTCAGCACCTTCTTTGCCTCCAAGATCGACCAGCGTTCGCGTCTGGCGAGTCTCTTCCGCGAGGCCGGCTGTGAGCACCTGCTCCGCCTCAACGAGATGCGTGAGCTGGCCGACCGCGAAGAGAAGCTGACCAGCATCTCCAACGAGTTCATCGAGAAATACCTCTCCTCACTCGACGACGACGTCTGACCGCAAGCGAAAACGTGGAGGGGGCGCCTCACTCGCCCCCTTTCCCGAATCTTTCTACTTTCGCCGCCGCTGCGGGGCGGAGGCCTCGGGAAAGCCGTTTTTAGGGTCAATACAATAGTTGTCGTGGCACCTGAAAGCCGTTTTTGATGCCTTTACGATAGTTGTATTGGCCTTGAAAACCGTTTTCGGTGCCTCTACCATAGTTGTATTGCCTTTGAAAACGTTTTTCGAGGCCAAAACCATAGTCGTCGCAGCGCTTTAGAGGCATTCCAGTGCTCCTTTACCCACCTTGATTTGAATTAAAAGAACAGAGAGAAATGAAGCCATCAAAGTCAATCTCCGGGATCACTCATCGCTACCCGATGGGTATGCACCTCGCCATGCAAGATCAATTGTATGGACAGATCCACCCCATTGCTGCTGAAAAGATCGCCTTGGAACCGACCGACATCCCCGGTTGGAAGGCTGACATCGAGCAGGAAAGAGAATTAGTACGCGAAACCACGGCGGCAGAAGAAACGGTATCCATCATCGAAAAAGACAAGAAACGCGATGAGGTGATCACGTCCATCTTCCAAGAAGTCCGCCTGGCCGACAAGTCGCTCATCGAAGCCCGCCATACGGCCGGCCATAGGCTCCGCCTCGTGGTCGATACCTACAAAGGGCTGCAAACCGAAAACAAGATCGAGGAGACCGGACACATCACCGGATTGCTGAACGATCTGGACAAACCCGCCGCCGCGGCCGACCTGGCCACCCTCGGACTGACGCCACTCGTGCAGAAGCTCCGCACCTACAACAACGAGTTTATTGCCCTGCAAGACTCACGCCTCAAAGCCGGCGCCTCGACCAACCTGCCTCCCACGGCACAGGTGCGCGCCAAGAACGACGCCACGGCTACCGAGATCTTCCGACACATCGAGGCCG
>ENA-OWNK01001402-OWNK01001402.1-metagenome-genome-assembly--contig:-NODE-1402-length-10347-cov-4.318500_pt1 | contig 10347 bp, 5 predicted proteins | sample MGYA00245343_ERZ651121 | MGnify/ENA primary metagenome ERZ651121 (study PRJEB26857, sample SAMEA4031775) | metagenome | biome: human; feature: oral; material: saliva | place: Philippines | collected 2014... | reverse complement strand
GCACATCAGAGTCTGAAGAAACATCTAGCTCCTTGAGCGAATCGGTATCAGAGTCACAATCCATGAGCGCATCAGAGTCTGAAGAAACATCTAGCTCCTTGAGCGAGTCAGTTTCAGAATCTCAATCCGTGAGCACTTCAGAGTCTGAATCCATGAGTACATCAGAGTCGGAAGAAGCATCTAGCTCCTTGAGCGAATCGGTATCAGAGTCTGTGTCAAGATCGACAATGACTTCAGTAAGTGCATCAAGTTCTGAATCGACAACGACGTCAACAAGTACGTCACCTTCTTATTTAGGGTCAATGAGTCAGACTAGATCACAATCTGAATCGTCAAGCTCTTCTCAAAAATATAGAGGGTCAGAAGGAGTTCTTCCAGAAACAGGAACAGCAACGTCAACAGGTATGTTTGCAGCAGGAGCATCCGCGCTTCTTGCAGGTATTGCTGCCTTGGGTCGTCGTAAGAAAAAGGATGAGAATTGATCTACCAAAATCATTCCATTGCTGTCATACAGATGAACTGAGGATTTAAAAATATGTGAAAGCAAGTCTCGAAAGAGATTTGCTTTTTTCTAGTAAAAAAAGAAGGATGAAAGAATAGTCAAATATATTGAAAATGATCAATAATCCTGTATAATCAAAAGAGAATAATTTTTAGGGAGAAAAATGTGCTATTTAAGAGGATGAGTGAAAACTCTTGGAAGGGGGAGCGGATTACACGATTTAAATTAGTAAAAACTGGGAAAAACTGGATGCGTGTTGCGTGCTCAAATATTACTTTCTTCCAACGGAGAGGGAAAGAAGGAGCTCCGCCCTTGTCCTTTTCCAGATCAAGTCAATTGGCTCTCACGAAGGGGCTGATTGCAACAGGTGCACTGCTTGGAGCGGTATCGCTTGCTCAACCTACTTTTGCGGATCAAGAAGACAAACAAAGCTTTGGCTCAGAGTTGGATTCAGAAATAGGTCTAATTGGAAAAGATAGCTTAGTTTTAGGGATTGCTGGCAATTCATTAACTAGTGAAAAAATCAACTCCTTGACAAGTCAAGAGAGCTTCTCTTCATCAGTAGGAACCCCTGTTTCTGAGATTACTTCAATGGCTAGTTCAGAAGCTTCTACTTCAATAAATTCAACCTCTTTATCAGAACTGGTTTTAACGGAACCTTCTTTTATCCAATTGGATCAGCAAGAGGAACGACTCTATAAGTTAGCACAGGATATTTATAGGTATATTGACCAAGCTAAAGCTCTGGAAGATGGAAAGGAGACTGTGTTCCTTGGGAAGCAGGCCTTGGATGCTATTCGTCATCAATTAGCAAATCCTTCAGCTGAGGGAAACCAAGTAGTTGACCAAGCTAAGACAGCCCGAAACCGACTGATCAATCTTGTCCTACGTGCCACTTCAGGAAAACGTGATTCTCGAAATGGGAATGCAATAGGCTCTGATCAAATGTTGCGAGCCCCATTCGTTATGAGTGGACCTGGAAATAACCATCTCATCACTGCCTATAATTCAGATCCAGTGAGACTCCAGTATATTGTCCGGGAGCGAAATGGTGGTGTTATCCTAACTTTTATGGGTTATGCTCCAAATAGTGAGCGGGTAGATGGTGTCTTGGTGCCGAATGCTACTTTGAAGACACCCTTTGCTCCCATGCTGATTGAGGGGAAAGTGGGAGACACAGAGGTTGTGGAACCAGGGAAAACATATACGATTACAGTTCGTTTTACCAACGCTCACAACCAGTTTATAGACCGTTCTTTCCGAATTAAAGTATTGCCACAAAATGACGGGATTCGAAATCCAATTGTTGCAGTGAAGTCAAACACGCAAGTATCTGATCTCTCTCAATTGACTGATGCAGAAAAAGAACAAGTGTGGGAAAAGTTTAAGGCTGTGAATCCCCGTCTCATATCTTCTAAGGATTTTAAGTCCTACTCAGTTTCAGCAACTGGAGAAGTTACAGTTGTTTTCAAAGATAATACGACAAATACTGTAACTGTTCCTTTGACAGAAGATCCACGAATTCGCTCACTTTCTTTGAGTGTTTCTTCAAGTCTGTCAGAGGTTGAAAGTACATCTAGATTGGGGTCTGAGTCAAAGGAAATATCTGAGTTGAAGAGTTTGTCTGAGGGATTCAGTGATTCACTGTCTAACTCGAGTGCTATCTCTGCAAGTGTCGGTCTTTCTAATTCAGTATCTATCAGCGAATCAGAAGAAGAATCAATCTCTTTTTCAGAAGAGGCCTCCTCATCGCTTTCAGAGTCCGTTTCAGAATTCCAATCAGTAAGCACTTCAGAGTCAGAAGAGGCATCAACTTCCTTGAGTGAGTCTGTTTCAGAATCTGTATCAGAATTCCAATCAGTGAGTGCATCAGAGTCAGAAGCAGCCTCTACCTCACTCAGTGAGACCGCTTCAGAATCTTTATCTGAATCGGTTTTGATTTCACAAACGGTCACTGTTTCATTGTCTGAAAGTCGTTCACAATCAAGCCTATCTTCGCATTCAATCTCAACAAGTGGGTTAGCATCAATAAGTGCTTTGCCTTCTCAAAAAGAATTCACAGATCCATCAACTTCCTTGATCTCATCGGAGTCTATGCTCTCTTCGCAAAAGGACAGTCAATCAAAAGTAACACTTCCAGAGACTGGAGTGAGTCCTTCAAAAGGTCTTTACCTTGCAGGGCTAACCACTCTCTTTGCAGGTTTAACTTCATTGGGTCATCGGAAAAAAGAAGAAAAATAATCCCTATAAATAAATGAGGAAATGATGTCATTTCACGTTGCCAAGTTCCAGCAAAACCTAACATAGTTTTGCTGGTTTTTAATGGAGAAATTAGCTCCAGTGAGAGGGTGAGAAATACGAAATCAGATAGAGAATATGTTATAATGAATGAGGATGCACTCGTTCGGAATTCTGTGTAAAAGTGACCAACAAGTGGTCTGAAACTTATTAAGTTAGCAAATCGACTAATGGTTCAATTGCAATAACTTTTAATAAAGAAGTAGAAGAAAAAGAAGGGGCTAGAGATGAAAATCCATTTTACAAATCTTTTCGGTTAATCTTCCAAAAGTATTGCCTTAATGGCCCAGAACGATATTATAAAAATTGTCCGATAGTTTGGAGTTAATGAGATTGACATCTACTTTTATGATCAGACGAATGAATCATGGAGAGATCTGAATTCTCGTATGGATGGCATCCTAGCGGGGTCTCTTTTGAGGATATTGTATTTGTTCAATCTCCATTTTAGAATGGGATGCTCATCTAGTTCATAAGTTAGAGAGTCTTCAAGAAAAGCTAGTGACCTTTATCAACGAGAAAGGCTAAGTATTTGTGGTTTCTAGTTTGGAAGAAGATAATCAGGTAGTGAAAGAAACATTATCGTCGAATATTTCAGCAAACTAAATATACGTTATTCTTAATTTGAAATAGTTAGTTTACCAATGAGCTAAAATTAAGTTCGTCAGATCTAATTCTGCAAGTCCGGAGAAAGAAAAATTATTGAAATTAACATGATAAAACGATCAGAAGTTGGGAAACGATTTTGTTGGACGATTTTATTCGTCTTTATTTATGTGTTTGGTAGTAAAATTGCATTGCCGTTTGTTGATTTGTCGCGAGTGCTTAATGTGAATGAAACGACTGCGACGGGCCTGCAATTATCCAGTGCCATTATGGGAGGAAATTTACGAGGAATGTCGATTTTTTCAATCGGCCTTTCTCCGTGGATGTCTTCCATGATATTGTGGCGGGTGTTTACCGTATCCAAGCGCTTTAATCTCGAAAAGACCAGTGCAGATATTGTAGAGCGACGAAAAATGTATCTAACCTTGGTACTCGCCTTGGTCCAAGCCTTGGCTGTTTCCATGTATTTACCTCTACAAACCAGTCTAGATTCAGCTCTTGTGATTGCTGTCAACACGATGATTATGATTGCAGGCACCTTCTTTTTAGTCTGGCTCTCAGATTTAAATGCCGCACTCGGCTTGGGAAATTCAGTCGTCATCATGATGGCTGGAATGGTGATGTATTTGCCAGAAGATATTATGCGGACCTTATCTAAAATGGATATTCCAACTTATTGGTATGCAATTGGTCTCTTTCTCATCTTAGCCTTTGTTTATACAGCCGTCTTGATCGAGTATGCTCGTTATCGCATTCCAGTCAATAAACTTGGAATTCACAACAACCTAAAAAGTTATTCTTTTTTAGATATCAAGCTAAACCCAGCTGGAGGGATGCCGTTTATGTATGCCATGACCTTAGTATCGATTCCACAGTATGTGCTGTTGCTGGTTCTCTCAATGGATTCAAATGCTAAATGGGCTGCTAAGTTTGCAAAAGAATTGGTGATGGGTGAGCCTGTCTGGATCCTCCTCTACATATTTATGATTGCCCTCTTGTCCTTTGCATTTTCTTTTGTCAATGTCAATGGAGAGGAAATTGCTGAAAAAATGATGAAAAGTTCAGAGTATATCGATTCGGTTTATCCTGGTCCAGATACTCGAAAATTTATTAATGGGATTGTGTTACGCTTGACTGTTTTTGGGACCTTCTATCTCATTCTTTTTACTGCCCTACCGTTTTCAGTTTTACTATGGGATAAGGATTTATTGCGCCTAACAATGATTCCAGGAACCTTCCTTATGTTTGTCGGAATGGTATACAACATCCGGGAAGAGATTCATGCTCTCCAAGTAAATCAACGATATACAAGACTATTCTAGGAGTTATCATGTATTACTTTATACCAGCTTGGTACGGGTCAGAACGGACCTGGCATAGCACCACCATCCCTTGGTACTGGACGAAGGATTCAATCGAGTTTGATGACACCATTAACCAGGTTCGTGTCTTCCAAGATGCAGGGATTGATCGGAAGTTGCTGATTCCGCATTATGCTCCCCAACTACGCTATTTTTTACACCGTCAAGATTTGCTAGAAACAGACTATCTCTCTGTCTTTGATCACTTGCAGGGGGTCTCTCCAGATCAGGAAATGATGCCTGTGCAGATTGAGGATTTGGAGTGGCCTTCAGAGACCACTTTTGCCTACACACCTTTTCAGGTAGTGGCTTTTCGTCGAGGGGAGATGATTGCAAAAATCGACATGGGTGTAGATGGGAATATCCTCTCTATTACTCGCCTCAAGGATGGAGAGATTGCCTTTATTGAATATTTAGATGATCGAGGCTTTCTTTCTAGTGTCATTTACTATAAAAGTGGGCATCCCTATTTCCAAGAGTATCTCAGTGTTGACGGAACTTGGGTTCTACGTGAAATGCTGACGGAAGATAATCATTCGGTATTTGTGAATGAGCACGTTCAATCCTTGTTTAAGAAAGGAGTCTACTCGGAAATCAAAGAAGTCATCATGGAGAAAATGAAGTTCCTGCTTGGGACCATCATACCTCAGCAAGATCAAGCAGTTTTTGCAGCCCATCCGGCCAATTTACCCTTCTTGCAAGAATTAGGATTTGGAGTTAAAAAAGTTCTGTCTTTTTATGGGAAACGCCAGCCCTTGTCTCTATATGATTCCCTACTTTATTTTTGTTTAAAGGATGTTCAGTTGATTGTCACAGATAGTGAAAAAACAAAAGAAGCCATTCTTGGCTTTTCTCCAACCTTGCAGTCTAAAGTCCATCGAGTGACCTCTTTTGACTCTCGCTTACGATTAGGGAATAGTCAGGAACGCAAAGAATCAAAAATCTTTTTCTATGTGGGGGAAGACGGTTTCCTATCGAAAAAGCTACTAAAGAACTTGCTGGAAATCTTGGCTGAGAACCCCTTGTTTGAGCTTGTTTTTGCCTTTTACAGTACATCTGAAAATCATTTGCTTACCTTAAGAAGTCAATTAAAACAATTGATAGAAGAAGAGGTTGCCTTAGCTTCGGTGCAGCTAACAGTCACAGATCAAGAACTTGGGGAGAATAAGATTCAGGATGAGGAGTTAGCTGTAGAAGCGCCAGAATATCGTTATACGGTAAAGAACTTCTTTCATGAGAATGATATTATCAAGGAGTTGGAACAGACCCGCTTGATTGTAGACCTTAATGATGAACCGAATCTTTATACACAAATTGCGGGAATCTCAGCGGGGATTCCTCAGGTGAATCGAACCAAGACAGAATTTGTCGATCATCTAAAGAACGGCTATATCATATCCAAAGAAGGAGAATTAGAGAAGGCTTTGAAGTACTTCTTAACAGCCTTGAAACCATGGAACGAAGCCCTGGTATACTCTGTCGATAAAATACAAGAGTATACGGGCCCGCGTTTGATAGCCAAGTGGGAAGGATGGATGAAAGAATAGTATGGACAAACAGTCGAAAACAAGTCATATTCTTCAAATTGGTTTAGAAAATTGGCTGGAACAAGTAGAGATTCCAGAAGAAATGGGTTGGCACTATTTTTCATGCCAGGATTTGCCCTCTCTAAAAGAGTATATGGAAGAGCAGGAAATCCAAAAATTCAAAGCCTTACTAATAGATCGACCTGAAGATTTGTTGGGTCTAAAAGATCAGATGGACTTTTTCCAACCCTATACCATTTTTTACAATCATCAGTTCCAACAAGAAACCTATCCGGAAGAAGTGAAGGAATTGCTTCGGTTGAAGCAGGTTAGGGCTTGGGATTTTTCAGACAAAGCCCATTTTCTCTATCAAGTCACTCGTTTCCTTTATGATGGTCAGTATGGGGATGCTTTTACGGCTTACGATATCCGCATTCGTCCTGATTTTTCAGGCTCGCAGACAGTTTTAGGGAAACATCTCTTGCAGCTGACGGGATCTTTCGGGAAGGACTTTACTCCCTTGGCTCAATGGATTTATAATTATGTTTACGATGGGACTACTCCCATTAATATATGGTTAGAGTATGAAAAAGAGCCCTCTTGTCAACTTCAATTGCGCATTCAATTTTTCCAAAGTGGCGCTATTGGTGATCTCGTGAAAGAGATTATCTACTCTGAGGATGACCTAAAAGAGCCAATCTTGCTAGATGAATTTGAGCGATATTATCTAGCCTTTTGTCTGGAAGCAAAAGGAGAAGGGGAGTTGAAGATTGGGGCCTTACACAAACGTTATTCTCATGGTCCTTTTGGGGAAATGACCGTTGGGGCCCAGACACTTCGGGATAGCAAGCGTCAGGAAATCTTTGCTTACTTCCATCCTGGAGATATGAAACCGCCTTTGAATATTTATTTTTCAGGGTATCGTCCGGCTGAAGGATTTGAAGGATTTGTCATGATGCGAAGAATGGGAAGCCCCTTTATCCTCTTTTCAGATCCGCGCTTAGAGGGTGGCTCCTTCTATATGGGCTCTCAAGAGCTAGAAGATCAGATTGTTGCTTACATTGATCAGTATCTAGACTGGCTAGGGTTTGGTCCTAAAGAGATGAACTTTTCTGGACTTTCTATGGGGACCTTTGGAGCTTTGTACTATGGCTCCTCCTACTCGCCTCATGCTATTTTAGTTGGGAAACCGATTGTTAATCTTGGGGATGTGGCAGCTAATTTGAAATTCAAACGTCCCGATGAGTTTGGGACATCCTTAGATATGATGCAGTTGCTTGTCGGACAAGTCTCAAGGGAGGGTATTGATCTATTGAATCAACGGTTTTGGGATCGTTTCAATCAAGCGGATTTGAAGGATACTATTCTGGCCATGGCCTATATGAGAGATGATGACTATGATCAACTGGCCTATCCGAAAATTTTAGAAGCCCTCTATGATCATCCTGTGCGGATTATTAGTTCTAGTCGACCTGGTCGACACAATGATGCCAGTGCACCGATTGTTGAATGGTTTTTAACCCAATATAAAGAAATCATGGAAAGAGATTTTGGAAGGATCGAATGATAACTATTAAACAACAAGAAGCCAGACGGCACTATTGGGGGCCCTTGCCTTCAGCAGACTATCTATGGGGCTCGCTTATCCAAGGTTTTGCGAGGGATAAGGTTGTTTTTAAAAACCCCTTGATGCCTTCTGGTCAAATTTTAAAGACCTGGAAATCAATGAGCAATTTCAGCGCCAATCGTTGGGCTCCTAGTCTTCCGCTCTTAAAACGAGGTCAATCTTATGTATTAGATGTGAGCATGACTTCCACACCTTCCCATACAGTGATGGTGGAAATTGTCTTTCTGGACCGTTTTGGTGTGCCTGTCAAACGTCAGGTAACATCAGATGGAAGCTTGGCTTTTGTTTATCCAGAGAATGCCTACGCCTACGAAGTGCGTCTCCTTAGTGCCGGCATGCAAGAATTTGTTTTTCATTATTTCACGATTCAACCAATATCGTCTGAGGGAGCAGAGGTTCTCGCATAGACGAGCCAGACTGCTAGTAAAAGAGGATCACATTGGATTATTTTACATTAAGAAAAATTAAAAAGATCTTGAAGGAAGTGAATAGCTGGAAAGATCATATGACCCGCTTGACGGATCATCAGCTACAGGAGAAGACTGTAGAATTTCGGGAACGTCTAGCTCAGGGCGAGACCTTGGATGATTTATTACCGGAAGCATTTGCCGTTGCGCGTGAAGCTGATAAACGGGTTTTGGGCATGTTTCCTTATGACGTGCAAGTCATGGGAGGGATTGTCCTCCACCAAGGCAATGTCGCTGAAATGAATACCGGTGAAGGAAAGACCTTAACAGCGACCATGCCTGTTTATCTCAATGCCTTAGAAGGAAAAGGGGTCATGGTCATTACGACCAATACCTATCTGGCAACCCGAGATGCGGAAGAAATGGGACAGGTCTACCGCTTTTTGGGATTGACCGTTAGAGTTCCTTTGAAACAGTCTGAAGACGAAGAATTAGATCCAGAAGTCAAACGGGAGATTTACCGGTCAGATGTCATTTATACGACAAATACCAGTCTGGGCTTTGACTATTTAACAGAGAACTTGACAGCTTCAACAGATGGCCAATTTTTGGCAAACTTCAATTATGCCATTGTCGATGAGATTGATTCAGTGCTTCTAGATAGTGCTCAGACTCCCTTGATTATTTCTGGTTCTCCTCGGGTTCAATCCAACCTATATGGGATTATTAATACCCTGATCCAAACCTTCAAAGAGGGGGAAGACTTCAAGTTTGATGAAGAAAAGAAACGGGTTTGGTTGACTCGAAAGGGAGCTCATGCAGCAGAAAGCTTTCTTGCTATTCCCAACCTCTATAATCCCCAATATCATGATATGGTCCGCCATATCAGCTTAGCTCTTCAAGCCAATAAAAACTTTATTAAGGATAAGGATTATGTCATCCATCCCAATGTCGAAGGGCAACCGGAGATTGTCTTACTAGACCAGGCGACGGGGCGCTTGATGGAAATGACCCGTTTGCAAGGAGGACTCCACCAGGCGATTGAAGCTAAAGAGGGTCTCAAGCTCACCCAAGAAACACGGGCCATGGCTTCTATTACCTACCAAAACCTCTTTAAGATGTTTCGGAAGTTGGGAGGCATGACCGGGACTGGGAAGGTCGCTGAGGCAGAGTTTCTTGATACCTATGCCATGTCAGTGATCAAGATCCCAACCAATCGCAAGAAGATCCGCAAGGATTTGCCGGATGAAATCTATCAGACCTTGCCGGAAAAAATCGTGGCTTCCCTGGATTATGTGAAGAAGGTCCACGAAAAGGGCAATCCGATTCTGGTCTTTGCCGGATCCGTTGAGATGTCGATTCTTTATTCGAATCTTCTTTTGCGCGAAGGGATTCCACACAATCTTCTCAATGCCAACAATGCTCCTCGAGAGGCCCAAATCATTAAGGAATCAGGTCGAAAAGGAGCCGTGACGGTTGCGACCTCAATGGCCGGTCGGGGAACCGATATCAAGTTAGGACCAGGAGTCGCTGAGTTAGGTGGCTTGGTGGTTGTTGGGACTGAGCGGATGATGAACCAGCGGATTGACCTTCAAATTCGTGGACGTTCAGGTCGCCAAGGAGATCCCGGTTTGACCAAGTTCTTCGTCTCTTTAGAAGACGATTTGATGAAAAACTGGGGGCCAGACTGGATCCAGGATACCTATCAAGACTATGATGTGGATGAGCGGATTGGTTCAGCTAAAGCTCTGACCAAGCGCAAGTATAGAAACTTGGTGGAACGGGCTCAAAATGCTAGTGAAAGTTCTGGTCAGGCCAGTCGTCGGATGACGCTAGAATTTGCGGAAAGCATGAACATTCAGCGTGCCATCGTCTACGAAGAGCGCGACCGCTTGATCAAACAAGAAGGACGTTTGGATGATATCGTTGAAAAAGTGCTTCGTTCCGTCTTTTCAAGCGTAGTCCATAAAAAAGAATACAAGGAACCGGTAGCTTTTTATCGCTATATGTTAGACAATGT
>ENA-OWNK01001397-OWNK01001397.1-metagenome-genome-assembly--contig:-NODE-1397-length-10367-cov-13.564488_pt1 | contig 10367 bp, 7 predicted proteins | sample MGYA00245343_ERZ651121 | MGnify/ENA primary metagenome ERZ651121 (study PRJEB26857, sample SAMEA4031775) | metagenome | biome: human; feature: oral; material: saliva | place: Philippines | collected 2014... | reverse complement strand
GGCAGAATCCGCGCCAGAACGAAAGTATCGGTCTGGGCCACCCAGATCCTCCGAAGCAGCCACGAGCCCACGGCGCCCAATATCACCCAGGAATCGCAGTGCGCCGAGAAGGTTGGTCTTTCCTGAGGAGTTGGGACCGACGACGAAGAGCCGGGAGGACATATCGAACTCGATGTGGGCGAAGTTTCGCCAGTTCGTCACAGCGAGGTGTGTCAGCTTCACGTCGCGTCCTTTCGGTGGTGGCCCATTGTTTGTCCAGTGTCCCACGAGGGCGGGTCGGTGGCAGAACCACCGCGCTCTGACACTCTTCTCTCCTAGCCTCCCGACCTCGGCGAGCACTCAAATAATCCCCTTGTACCCCCACCCGCCACACTCACCTCACTTGTGTGCCGTAGATTACCCGCTATCCTTGGTCACATGACTGCTGCGCGCAACGACGACTTGATGGCACTGCCCGGTACGGGAGCGGATTCCACCGACACCCCCGACGTCAGGGAACGTTTGTCAGATGACGCCGCCCCCACCTCGTCAAACACCTCATCGAAGTCGGCGCTGGATGCGCTGCTGGACGAGTACCGTGCGCGCGCGACAAGCGAGCGCGAGAAGGGCACGCTCTTTGAGGAGCTGACGCGTCAGTTCCTGCTCCACGATGCCCGTTTCGCGCACCAGTTCAAGGAGATCTACCTGTGGAGCGAGTGGCCGGAGCGCCGCACGGGCGACACGGGCATCGACCTGGTGGCGATTCCGATCCGTGACGACGAGGGTCCGGTCGCGATTCAGTGTAAGTTCTACGCGCTGGGTCACCGCATTCAGAAGGCGGATATCGACTCGTTCCTGTCGGCGTCGGGTAAGGAGCCGTTCGGTCGACGCATCGTCGTGGACACGTCGGGCGCGCCGTGGGGTAAGAACGCGCAGGACGCGATTGAGGGCCAGCAGATCCCGGTCTCGCGCATCACGCTGGCGGATCTGCGCGATTCGGACATTGATTGGCGCACGTATTCGCTGGGGTCGACGCAGGCGCCGAAGACTCGCGAGCGTAAGGTTCCGCGCGACCATCAGGTGCGTGCGCGCAGCGCGGTGATGGCGGGCTTCGAGGAGCACGACCGCGGCACGATGGTCATGGCGTGCGGCACGGGCAAGACGTTCACGGCGCTGACGATCGCGCGCGAGTTCGTGGAGAAGGAGGGTGGCACCGCCCGGATCCTGTTCGCGGTCCCCTCCCTCGCGCTTCTCAAGCAGACGCTGGACGATTGGGCGGCCGAGGCCGACGGCGCGTTCACGGCATGGGCGGTGTGTTCGGATACGAAGGTGTCCTCGTCGGCGCGTAATGACACGGCCGAGGAGTCGGCGGTGGACCTGCCGATTCCGGCGACGACGAACGGCCAGCGCCTCGCGGACTCCCTGAATGCGAACAACGCGACGGAGGGCCTGCAGGTCGTCTTCGCGACGTACCAGTCGATTGACGTCATTCACCGCGCGCAGGAGATCGCGGGCGACGAGTGGCGCGACTTCGACCTGATCATCTGCGACGAGGCCCACCGCACGACGGGCGCGACGCTGACGGGCGAGGACGAGAGCGCGTTCACGAAGATCCACAGCGACGAGTTCATCCGCCGTGCGAAGACCCTCTACATGACGGCGACGCCGCGTATTTTCGCAGAAAACCTCAAAGATAGGGCCTCAGAGAAAGACGTGATCCTCACGTCAATGGATGACCAGGACACCTACGGTCCATTCTTCTTCCGTCTGGGCTTTGGCGAGGCAGTGGAGAAGAACCTGCTAACGGACTACAAGGTCATCATCCTGACGGTCAGCGAGGAGGAGGTGTCGCAGCACTATCAGGCGATCGCGGAGATGGGCGGCGAGCTACCCCTCGACACGGCTGCAAAGCTGACGGGCTGCTGGAACGCACTGGCCAAGCGCAAGAACCGCGGCTCGGACGTGGACTACGGCGAGGATCGCGCGCCGATGCGCCGCGCCGTGGCCTTCTGCAAGGACATCAAGGCCTCGAAGGCGGTGGCGACGCAGTTCCCGGACCTGGTGAACGGCCCCTTCGGCTTGAGCGACCTCAGCAACGATGACGCGTCGGATAACCTGCAGGTCGAGTGCCGTCACGTGGACGGCACGATGAACGCGGCGGTGCGTGCGCGCGAGATGGATTGGCTGACCGAGGGCGCGGGCACGGACGAGGTCCCGGTGTGCCGCATCCTGACGAACGCGCGCTGCCTGAGCGAGGGCGTGGACGTGCCCACGCTGGACGCGGTGCTCTTCCTGTCGCCGCGCAAGTCGCAGGTGGACGTCATCCAGGCGGTGGGTCGCGTGATGCGCCGCGCCGAGGGTAAGGATTTCGGCTACATCATCTTGCCCGTGGCTGTGCCGGCGGGCATTGCGCCGGAGCACGTGCTGGATGACAACAAGCGCTTCCAGGTCGTGTGGCAGGTCCTCAAGGCCCTGCGCGCGCACGATGAGCGCCTGGACGCGGCGATCAACTCGATGGAGCTGAACGGCCAGGGTCCGGAGAACATCATCGTCGAGCAGGTCTCTCTCGAGAAGGCGAATAAGCAGGATGATCCGCTCGGCGGCACTGCGCCCGATGGGGACAAGGCCGGGGCCGGGTCTTCGGAGTCCGGCGTGGACGGCGTGGCCCAGGGCATTCAGGGTCAGCTGACGCTCCTGCCCTCGGACTGGAAGGAGTCGGTGTTCGGCCAGATCGTGAAGAAGGTGGGCTCATCCCTGTACTGGGAGGACTGGTCCAAGGACATCGCAACGGTGGCGGAGCGCTACATTCACCTGATCGAGCAACTGCTGGAGGATCCGGAGCGCCAGGACGCATTCCAGGAGTTCGTAAATGCACTACGCGCGACGCTGAACCCGGCCGTGGACAACGAGTCCTCGGTGGAGATGCTGGCCCAGCACATCCTGACGGCCCCGCTCTTTGACGCGATGTTCCCGGATCATTCGTTCTCGAAGCAGAACCCTGTGAGCCGCGCGATGAACACGATCCTTGAGATGCTCACCGATCATTCGATGATCGAGAACGAACGTAAGGACCTGGATGCGTTCTATCGGGCGATGGTCGAGCGCATCGAGGCCGTGCACACCCTGGCGGGCAAACAGGAGATCATGCGCACGCTCTACGACCGCTTCTTCTCACAGGCATTCCCGCGCATGAGCGAGCGCCTGGGCATCGTCTTCACGCCCGTTGAGGTCGTCGACTTCATCATCCGCAGCGCGGACGACGCGATGCGCACGGCCTTTGGCCAGACCCTGGGGGATCCGGGCGTGGCCATCATCGAGCCCTTCGCAGGTACGGGCACGTTCGTGGCGCGCCTGCTGCAGCTGGGTGTCATCCCGCCCGAGGCCCTGGAGCGCAAGTACAAACATGAGATCTTCGCGAACGAGTTCGTGCTGCTCTCCTACTACATCGCATCGATCAACATCGAGCAGGTGTACCACCAGGTGCGCACCGAGCAGGGCGTGGACGAGGGCTACGTGGAGTTCCCAGGCATGACCCTGACGGACACCTTCCAGCTCCACGAGGGCGACGGCACGATCACTGAGGACTTCGAGGGCCTGGCCGCCAACAACGAGCGCGCGAAGGCGGAAAAAGACTCGACGATCACCGTCATCGTCATGAATCCTCCGTACTCCGCAGGCCAAAAGAATGCAAATGACAACAACCAGAATCTGGCGTATCCACGGCTAGATAAGCGAATCACCGAAACATATGCACGTAATTCAACTGCAAATAGAAAAGGCAGTTTATATGACTCCTATTTACGTGCTCTACGCTGGGCTTCAGATCGTATCGGAGACCGCGGAGTCATCGCCTTTGTCTCCAACAACTCGTTTGTCGATGGCAACGCTGGCGGCGGCGTACGTTTATCACTACAGGCAGAGTTTTCTCAGATCTTCATCTACGACCTGAAGGGGAATCAACGCACGTCCGGCGAGCGCAGCCGCCGCGAGGGAGGAAAGATCTTCGACTCCGGCTCTCGCACGGGCGTCGCCATCACCGTTCTCGTCAAGGATCCCACACACTCTGGCCCCGTCGAAGTCTTCTACGCCGAAGCAGAGGACTACGCGACGCGACAGGAGAAGCTCGATCAGATCAGGTCCTACCAATCAATCGAAGGAATCAGCGGTGCAGACGCATTCCGCTCCATCACGCCGAACCAGCACGGCGACTGGATTAGCACCCGCGACGAAACCTTCGCAAAGTTTCAAGAAATCGGGCATGGAAGCACAAAGAAGGAGAAAACTACTACAGGTATTTTTCAACTCTTCTCAAACGGGCTAAAAACAAGCCGTGACGCATGGTGCTATAACTTCAATGAGGAAAAAGTCAATACGAATATTGATATCCACATAGAGTACTTAAACGAGCAGATTTCTGCATTTAAAAACAACGGAGGGACAAGTAAAGTCCCTGAGAAGCTGGTATCAAACTACATAAATATCGACTCAACACGTGGCAGCGTAGATAGAAAAAATCGAAACGATATTCGTCGCGGCACTACAACCAAAAGAAGCGGACACGTCACCGCATGTCTATATCGTCCTTTTATGACCCAGAGGGCATATTTTGACAGTACGCGCCAGCTAAATAATGACACATATCAACTCCCGCAACTATTCCCCACCTCAGCACACCCAAACCTCTCATTCGTTGTTTCACAAGGCGAGATCTCAAAAGTAGGTCCGCTGATGACCGATCTACTACCCGATCTTCACTTAGTAGGAGACTCGCAAACCTTCCCTCTATATACGTGGGAATCACTCTCACTCAACTATGGGGACGAGCTCGATCTCTTCTCTGACTTCGAGATCGCCCCAGTAAACCACGCGGATGAGACAGCCACGATTTCCACCCTGGATTTCTCGCGGCCGATCGGCGACCAGATCCCCGTGATCCTGGACGGGTATCGCCGCGTCGATAACATCACGGACGCGACGCTGGCCTTGTACCGGGAGCACTACGGGAATGCGGGGATCACGAAGGAGGACATTTTCTTCTACGTGTACGCGCTGCTGCATCACCCGGAGTATCGGGAGCGCTACGCGGATGATTTGAAGAAGATGCTGCCGCACATTCCTCGTGCGGCGGGTTTCCACACTTATGCGAGCGTGGGCCGCGAGCTGGCGGACCTGCACGTGAACTACGAGCGGGTGGAGCCGTACCCGTCGGTGCAGGAGGAGGCGAGCTTGCACGCGCCTGCGGATCCCTGGGAGCGCTACCGGATCGGGGAGCGCAAGATGCGTTTCCCGAAGCTGGGCCGCCGCGATAAGGACGTCACGCGCTTGGAGTACAACGACTACGTGACGCTGACGGGCATTCCTGCCGAGGCGCAGGGCTATTCGATTTCGGGCCGCAGCCCGCTCGAGTGGATCATCGACCGCTACCACGTGAAGACGGACAAGGCGTCGGGCATCGTGAACGACCCGAATGATTTCCTGCGCGAGCAGGGCCGCCCCGACGCGGTCGTCGACCTTATCAAGCGCCTGGTGACGGTCTCGATGCGCACCCAGGAGCTCCTGGCGACGCTGCCGAAGTTGGAGATCCCGGAATGATGGAGCAATAATACTATGCTCAATAATACAACAAACAACAGCACCAACAGCAGCGACTGGGTAAACCCTTATCAAAGAGATACAGGTATACGTTCCTTTTTCCGAACAGCACTACCACCAAGTCTACTATTTTTCGCACCTTTCTGTCTTGAATTTTCGGCGAGCTGGAAATCCCTCATCGGATTCATATTATTCACATCCGGAACATATTTCCAATACAATTACAAAAAGAAGAATGATGAGTTAGTTGCAGATTTAGAAATGCAACAAAGTCTGAATACATATATTCAAACACTCCAACCATTATTCGACCGGCTTACAGGACTTGCGAACGACCCACGATCTGCGACGAGAGCGAAAGAAGAAATATCAAGAATATTAGAAATCGGACAGCATGTACTGAGAGATCCCGATATTAGACTAAGCGTCTACCGACTTGAATATTCAGAAATTAGTCGAGAAGAAACAGGTAAGGGTTCATCTGATAACAATTTTGACTACACCGAAGAATATGGCCTGACATTATTTACGGCACATGGCAGATTCGACCCGCCTCGACCTTCATTCTCGCCAGACGGATCGGAATCTAATATGAAAGCAATTAAAGGTGCACAAGGTAGAAATTCCTACGTTATACAAGATTGCGGCCAAAACAATAAGCTCGTAGACACCCCCAAGACAGCACGATACAAGTCTTTTGCTGCATTCCCACTCCACTCCAGCAAAATCGGATCACAGGGTGTACTATATGTCGACATTGGCAAAGTTAATTTTTGGACGGTCGACCATCGAACGATAGGAGAGCTTCTCGCAAAGATCATTGTAACCATATTCGAACAAGGTGGAAAACAAGATAGAATTCACAACAGGCTAGGTCGACTATCTGCTGCCGCTAACACGCTGGAAGAAGATGAATCATGAAGTCTCAGACAACAAATGTATCGATATTTGATGTAGCAAGAGAGATTCTTCATCTGTCAGAAAATGGAATGACTACAAGAAAACTACAAAAGCTTGCATTTTTCTGCCAAGGATTTCATCTCGCAGTTTTTGATACCGAACTATTCATTGACGACTTTGAGGCATGGCAATTCGGCCCAGTATGCTACAGACTATTTAAAGCCCATCAGGGCAGGTACGCTGTTGCAGAAAATGACATTAAAGGAGATCCAACAAAACTAACTGCGAAACAAAAAGCGCTCATTAAACTTGTCTTCTCACAACTTGAGGATCTCTCAGGTGACGAATTAAGCGAGCTTACACACGTCGAAGGAACTCCCTGGTGGAATGCCCGAAAGCACCATAATCTTCCAGTAGGCGCCTCCTCAGAAATCATTATCAGCAAAGATTCGATTAAAGAATACTTCAAGTCTTTGCAGGAGACATAGCATATTCGTCTGAGGCTTTCTGACAACTGACTGTCAAAATCAATAACACTCATCCTGTCCCATCAAGCTGACTCTTTGCATTTGAGGGTGTAGGTGTTGTGGGCGGCGTTGGGCGTGTCGTGGTTGTGTAGGGGTCGAGGTCTTTCGATGATGGAGATTCCTACACCGTCCATCCGAAAGACCTCAACATGGCCAATACTACCTTTGATCGTCCTGACCTGAGCGCGTTCACGCGCCTGGATGACCTGGGCCTGGAAGTGACGGGCCAGCACATGTGGCCAGACAATGCAGTGTTGGCATGCCGCATCGTTGGTGAGGACCAGTGGTGTCGACGCTGCGGATGTCAGGGCGTGGCTCGTGACACGGTGGTCAGGCGCTTGGCGCACGAGCCTTACGGGTGGCGTCCCACGATCGTGCACGTGAGCGTGCGCCGCTACCGGTGCCCAGAGTGCGCTCACGTGTGGCGCCAGGACATGAGTCAAGCGGCCGATCCGCGCGCCAAGCTCTCACGCGCAGCGGTGCGCTGGGCGCTCACGGGCGTGGTCGTTCATCATCTGACGGTGGCGCGCATCGCCCAGGCCCTGGGCGTGTCCTGGAATATCGGCTCTTCAGAGTTGGGTGTGGGTGACCGGGTGTTGGTCGGGGGTTGCGGGTAGAGGTCGAGGTCCCAGGTGATGAGCGGACTTCTACCCCCGCGATCTTCAAAGGACCTCGGGCGGTGTCTCACCCTACCTGGTGCTGCTGCTCTGTGTCGCTTGATCGTTGTGGTCGGTGTGATCTGCTCGTCGGTTTGGAGGGCTTCCATCTGATGAGTGTGGCTCGCACCCCACAGGCTCTGGTGCTCGATGTTGAGTCGTGTAACCAGCTGGCGGGGTGCCCGGGTTGTGGGCTGAATCGCTCAAGGTCACGGGCGTGTGGTGGTGGTCGACGCGCCTTGGGCCGGGGTTCCGGCGCGTATCCGGTGGCACAATATGGCGCTGGGTGTGCCGCGAAATCACCTGCCAGACGGTGACATTCCTGGAACATGACGAGCGGGTGTGCGCTCCCCGGGCACGTCTGGGTGTGCGGGCAATCCGCTGGGCGATCCGACAGCTGCGCTTCGAGGGAGCCACTATCTCGGGGCTGGCCCGCCAGTTAGGAACCACGTGGAACACCGTGTGGTCCCATATCAAGCCGTGCCTGCAAGCCGCATCTGATGACCCCGCCCGCTTCGCAGGCGTGCGGGTGCTGGGGGTTGACGAGAGGCGTGTGGCATCACCAGGACCGACGCCGCCGGGGCCCACACGCGTTCACCGGCATCGTGGACCTGACACGCGGGAAGGAACATCCCACGGCAAGGTTGTTGGACCTGGTCCCAGGCAGGTCTGGCACCGTGTACAAGAACTGGCTAGAAGAGCGCGGCGAAGACTTCCGTGCGGGGGTGCGAATCGCGATGCTGGATCCCTTACAGGGACAGCAAGAACGCCATCGATGACCAACTCCAGGACGCAACCCCACCAACTACAGACTCCGAATACTCCTCATGACCACAGGTCTAGACGCGTCCATCCACACCCACCTGTGAAGAGCCGGAAATCGGGACTTCACCATCATCAACAACCGATCTCGATCCCTGCTGTCGCCCGCGAATCCATCCATTCAGCAAGCAACCGAAGCCCTGAGCAGCTCAGATCAGACCACTCTCACGGAGTATGCGAATCTCTCGAATAGTCTCCCTGACTTCAGATTCGTAACCGTTGGTCGCGCCGATGTAGAACGCTCGTAGCCCCTTACTTCGCAACAGCCGCGTGACGAGAACTGCGGTGATACCTGCCTGTGAGAACACAAAGAAGACAGACTCGCTATCGTGTATCGAAGACTTTGAGAGGAAGGAATCGACGAGCTGACCGGCAACTTGATCGTAGCCATCAGCCTTGATTTGTTTGGCTTCAGACTTCTCCAAAGTCGCAACCTCATCGATCGCGACACCATGATCGAGAAGCATCTGTACACCGTCTGCGCTCCCCATAAACGGGACTTGATATCGCTTTCTGATGGTCGTGTCAACGAAGATGTAGTCTTTATCTTTCTCAACACAGTAGGGAATCGATTCAATCGGAACCTGTACTACATTGAGGCGAGAGGTTTCAACCATGCTTCGGAATTCCTCGCAAGCGCGACTCAAAGCAATGATCAGTTGCAATATCAATATTCCAATTGTACCTACAAAACACCACCAAAGCGCATATTTGCCTGCATCAATAAATTTCTGTTGCGGGGGCGTAGCTTCTGTAATGCTCAACAATGCAGCAATACATACCAGGATAACAAATTGGATGAAAAGCGTTACGAAAACTTTGACTAGTTCCCTAGTACTCCTAGTAAATCTACTTACACGCTTTTCAAGACTGTAAGAATGGACAATATCTTTGGTAATTTCACGCGTTAACTGTTGCCCTACTAACTTTGATATTTCACTCCTCGAGCTAAGAGCACCACGTTTCTGGAATATGCTCACATACTTTAGCCCCTTCACCTTACGGCGACGACCAAACCACATTCCAAATTCAGAACCATTCTTAAATTTTGTATATAATTCACTTCCCACCTTAAGTAGAGTTCCAAGCGCTACGAGGGCACCAATGCCTTTTGCAACATAATCAATCCACTCCACTACCACTCCTTCGTTAGTCGGGTCATATCCACATCGACAGCCTCACAGGCACTTTATCACCAGACATTACTCGAGCCGCATGAGTGTCAAACCTTGAACAACCCGCAGCAAGCTGTTCAATAGCCAAGTGTTTAACATTTCAACCATCAACTTATCGGTGCTAACACACCGAATACACACCGACCCTGATAAGAAGTACATCAGGGTCTCCAGGCATCTCAGCTCTTCTCGAACCCGATCTGCCAAAACCCCATATCAAGCAGCTTCATCTGCGGATAGATCAGGCCGTCACCCTCGAAGCCGCGCCGCGCTTCCTCCAGGCGGTCGTTGTGCTCCTCGTAGAAGTCGACGAGTCTGAGGATGGACTTCAGGCTGTATTCCTGCATCGTCACCTTGTATGTCGCAACGCTATCCTGAAAGAATCTGTCGTACGCGGGCACGCACCCGAGCGTTCCCATGAGGATTTTCGTGACGAGGACCGGGGACACAGAAGACGCAACCTCACACCCGGCGACTTCATCCCGGATCGGCCGGAAATAGTCGGCGATGTAGTCGTACAGCTTCGTGAGCATCACCTGAACCTCAGGCTCCCGCAGATCCGCGCAAGCGACCCCAAACAGGCAGTCGTATTCAGGCTTCAGAACCTCCTCGACAACGGGCGACAGCACCTTGTAGTCCTTCTGAAGCAGGAAGGACGAACCCCGATACATCCCCCAGCTCGCCAGGTAGAAAGCGAGGTGCAGGCTCAAATAGTC
>ENA-OWNK01001389-OWNK01001389.1-metagenome-genome-assembly--contig:-NODE-1389-length-10424-cov-26.426463_pt1 | contig 10424 bp, 7 predicted proteins | sample MGYA00245343_ERZ651121 | MGnify/ENA primary metagenome ERZ651121 (study PRJEB26857, sample SAMEA4031775) | metagenome | biome: human; feature: oral; material: saliva | place: Philippines | collected 2014... | reverse complement strand
CATTACTTTTTGGACCAGCTGAATATTTCTGGTTATCTATATTTGGTTTAACTATCATTGCTGGTGCAAGTACAAAATCAATAGTAAAAGGATTAATTTCAGGAGCTTTAGGATTAATGTTATCAACTGTTGGAATGGATCCTATGCTAGGAAATGCTCGTTTCACATTTGGAGTTCCTGCATTACTTTCAGGAATACCTTTTACTGCTGCTCTTATAGGACTTTTCTCAATGTCACAAGTATTGATGTTGGCTGAAAAGAAAATTAAAGAAGCAGGAAATATGGTAGACTTTGATAATAAAGTTCTATTATCTAAGGAACAAATCTTAGAGATATTACCTACATCTTTAAGATCAACAGTTATTGGAAGTATTATAGGAATATTACCAGGAGCAGGAGCAAGTATTGCTGCTTTCTTAGGATATAACGAAGCAAAAAGATTCTCAAAGAAAAAAGAATTATTTGGTCATGGAAGTATAGAAGGAATAGCAGGAGCTGAAGCAGCTAACAACGCTGTTACAGGAGGTTCACTTATACCAACATTCACATTAGGAATACCTGGTGAAAGTGTTACTGCTGTTTTACTTGGAGGACTTATGATACAAGGGCTTCAACCAGGTCCAGACCTATTTACTGTTCATGGGAAAATAACTTATACTTTCTTTGCAGGATTTGTTATAGTTAATATATTCATGCTTATCTTAGGACTTTTCGGTTCTAAATTATTTGCAAAAGTATCAAGAGTTTCAGATAGCTATTTAATACCTCTTATATTTGCACTAAGTGTAATAGGTTCTTATGCTATTAACAACCAAATGGCTGACGTATGGGTAATGTTTGTCTTTGGTATAATTGGATACTTCGTTCAAAAATTTGAACTTAACTCTGCTTCAATAGTTTTAGCTTTAATATTAGGACCAATAGGTGAATCAGGACTTAGAAGATCACTTATCTTAAACCATAATAATTATTCTATACTATTCCAAAGTACAGTTTCAAAAGTTCTATTATTCTTAACTCTTTTCTCATTATTATCACCAATAGTAATGGCTCAATTAAAAAAGAGAAAGAAAACTGAAGAATAAAATTAAAATAGTACCTAGTCAATAGGTGCTATTTTTATAAATAAAAAATAAAAAGGAAATAAAATTAATGAGAAGTAAATTTAAAGATATGATATTTGTAAAAGGTGGGAAATACACACCTTGTTTTACAGATGATGAAAAAAAAGTTTTTGATTTAGAAGTATGTAGATATCTAACAACCCAAAAAATATGGCTAGAAGTTATGAACTATAATCCTTCAAAATTTGAGGGAATATACAAACCTGTTGATAGTGTTACTTGGTGGGAAGCCTTAGAGTTTTGTAATAAATTAAGTGAGAAGTACAATTTAGAACCTGTCTATGATTTAAGTAAAAAAGGAATATTAATGATAAATCAATTAGATGGAGAAAAAAGCAATCCTAATATAGCAGATTTTAAAAAGACAGAAGGCTTTAGATTGCCAACAGAAGTTGAATGGGAATGGTTTGCTAGAGGTGGACAAGTAGCTATTGATAAAGGAACATTTGACTATAAATATTCTGGAAGTGATAATGTAGATGAAGTGGCTTGGTATGATAAAATTTCAAATGGTGAAACTCAAAATGTAGGTACTAAAAATCCAAATCAATTAGGACTTTATGATTGCAGTGGTAATATTTGGGAAATGTGCTATGATACAGCAGAAGATGAATTTATACCAGATGGTGATTTATATATATATGAAGATACTGATTCCACTATTCCTACAAGAAGAATAAGAGGAGGTTCCTGGGCTAATTTTGATTTTTGTTCTTCCATTGATTCTTCTTTTTTTGAACGTTGGGACAATAAGAGTACAAATGGTTGTGAAATTATAGGTTTTCGTATAGTGAGAACTATTTAATAAAATTTTTAATAACTGTATTTTTAATTTAAAATTTTAGATTAAAGATACAGTTTTTTATTTATATTTTCTCGTTAATACATAATGCATTAATTCTAATATCACAATTTTTTAGACAGTTATTATATTTTTTCGAACAATACAAGTGATTTAAAATAGAATAAATAGTTATATTAATAAAATTTTAGTTGATTTATAGCATTAAAATGTATATAATAATTTTAGATATAAATATAAGGAGGTGAAGGAGTCTTTGCAAATAAAAATTGCAATAACTCCTATTAAAATGTCTGAAAAACAAAAGAAAAAAAGAAGTTTCCCAAGTGCATTTACAGTATTAGCTATTATTTTAGTTTTAGCTGCAGTTTTAACTTACATAGTTCCATCAGGTCAGTTCTCAAGATTAACTTATGATGATAGTACAAATGAATTTGTCATCACAGATCATGAGAACAATGTAACAACAGAGCCTGCAACTCAAGAAGTTTTAGATAGACTTCAAATTCAATTAAGTTTGGATAAATTTACTGAAGGTGTAATCAAAAAACCTATTGCTATTCCTGGAACTTATCAAAGAATTGAGCAAAAACCACAAGGATTTTTAGATGTTCTTAAAGCTCCTATCACTGGTGCTTTAGATACTACTGATATTATGCTTTTCGTTTTCATTCTTGGAGGAATTATAGGAATTATTAATAAAATAGGAGCTTTCGATGCTGGAATGGCAGCTCTTTCAAAGAGAACTAAAGGAAAAGAATTTTTGTTGGTAACTCTTGTTTTTGTTCTAACAACTTTAGGAGGAACAACTTTTGGTTTGGCAGAAGAAACTATTGCCTTCTATCCAATACTTATGCCTATCTTCCTATTAAGTGGCTTTGATGTACTAACTTGTATTGCTGCAATCTATATGGGTTCATCTATAGGAACAATGTTCTCAACTATAAATCCTTTTGCTACTGTTATTGCATCTAATGCTGCAGGAATTTCATTCACAGAAGGATTAACATTTAGAATAGTAACTTTAGTTTTAGCTTCAATTATCACTTTAGCATATATGTATTGGTATGCTAAAAAAGTCAATAAAGATGCTACAAAATCATATGTTTATGCTGATAAAGAAGAAATACATAAAAGATTTTTAGGAGAATATGATTCTAACTCTGAAAAAGAATTTACTTGGAGAAGAAGACTTTGTTTACTTATATTTGCTGCTGCATTCCCTGTTTTAATTTGGGGAGTTTCTCGTGGTGGATGGTGGTTCGAAGAAATGTCGGCACTATTCTTAGGAGTTGCTCTTTTACTTATGTTCTTCTCTGGTCTATCAGAAAAAGATGCTGTCAATACTTTCATTGCTGGAGCAGGAGATTTAGTTGGAGTTGTTCTAACAATAGGACTAGCTCGTTCTATCAATATAGTAATGGATAATGGTTTTATATCTGATACTTTACTATACTATTCAACTGAATTTGTAGCTGGTATGGGTAAGGGAACTTTTGCTATTGCACAACTACTAATCTTCTCTGTTTTAGGTTTCTTTATTCCTTCATCTTCTGGACTTGCTGTACTTTCTATGCCTATCATGGCCCCACTTGCAGATACAGTTGGTCTATCAAGAGAAGTTGTTATCAATGCGTATAACTGGGGACAAGGTTGGATGTCTTTCATCACACCAACTGGATTAATTCTAGTAACATTAGAAATGGCAGGTACAACATTTGATAAATGGCTGAAATATATCTTGCCTCTGATGGGAATTATTGGAGTTTTCTCTGCAGTAATGCTAGTTATAAATACAATGTTTTAATTATATAAGTCATTCAAAAAAGCTTGTTGAAATTACTCAACAAGCTTTTTATATTACTATCTTTTTATATTTTTAAAGATAAATTCAGCATATTTTTTTGCACCTTCTGGTTTAGGGTGAGTTGCATCTTTATAGAATAATTGCTTTTCTCCCTTAGCATATTTATGCCAATCTATTATAGTTATATTGTCATATTCTTGAGACCATTCAGCTAAACTTTTATTAACTGATTTTTCCCAAGGTTTAGGAACAACAGTATTCATAATATAAACTTTTTTACCTTTCAACATTCTCATTGAACTTTCAAAAGCTTCCTTGTTTATAACTCCATTAGTTCCTAAGTGTATAACCACTGTATTTCTTAATTTTTTACTTCCTTTTAATTCTTCTAAAATCTTAGGTAAATCTGTAAATTGTCTTGATACCTTTGCATCAACATTAGCATCTCTAAAGATTTCTTTGATATATGGTTCTCCCATTTTCATAACAGAATCCCCTATAAAAGTATAATCCTTAGCTTCTATAGTATCTGTATTTTTAACTACTGTTTTATTTTCTTCTGGCTTTATATTTGTCTTAGCAGAAGATTTATTACTATCTGTTTTTAATTCTTTATGTCCAGTTGCACTTACTTTAGTAGCTAATGTTTTTTCTTCAACTTGATTTTTATCTTCTACTTTTTCAGTTGTAGGTGTTTCTACTACTGCCATCTTATCAATTTCATTTGCTCTGTTTTTAACTTCTTCTGAATTTGTTTCTGAGCTTATAGGTAAAAATGCTAAAAGTGCCACATATAAAACTAAAAATATTCTTCTCAAAACTATCGACTCCTGTCTTCTCTTTATCAAAAATTCATATGAAATTTCTGATAAAATTATTAAAATTATTACCTGTATTCCAACTGTATAATTATAGTCTATGTCAGACCATTTAAAAAATTCTAATGAAAATATCATAAGTGGATACTGCCATAAATAATAAACATAGCTATGTTCACCTAATTTAGCTAAAGTATTTGCAACTGGATTTTCAAAATCTAAAAAGCCAGTCTTTAAACTTGTCACTGTTATAAATGAACCTAAAATACTTATTAAAAATAAGAAACCATAGTAATTAGATTTCGATAAATAATCTACTGATAATACTATTACTACAATTACCCCTAAACACACATAGGAAATAGTATTTAGCTTTTGCTTTTCATTCTCTAAATCTCTATCTTTAAATAGGAAGTAGAAAGCAGATCCCATAAAAACTGAAAAAATTCTTGTATCTGTACCATAGTATATGGCACTTATATCATAGTTAATATATTCTTTATAGAACATCAGTCCTGCTGATATAAAAGATAACAACATAATTATAGCAATTATGATTTTTGTGTCTAACTTTAATTTTTTAAATAAGTATATAAGAAATGGAAATAAAATATAGAACTGTATTTCTATCGATAAACTCCAAGTATGTAAGAGTGGAAATAAATCTCCACTTCTTTCAAAATAGGACATTCCTGTGGATATCTGATAGAGATTGCTCACTCCAAATAAACTTGAGAGAGAACTATAAATTAATTTTGAACTTATATAATCATAAAAATAATAAAAAGCTAAGTATGTAAAAGTTAGAACTGCAATCAGAGGTGGAAAAATTTTGTTATATCTTCTTTTGATGAAACTAAAATAACTATCATCTCTTTCATATAAAACTTCTGTTATCAAATATCCGCTAATGACAAAAAACAAGATAACTCCAATGTAAGTTCCCTTGTATTCATAAAAGTGATAGATTATAACTGAAATTAGAGAAATAGCCTTTAATATATCTATTCCTATACTCCTCTTTTTTAATTCGTTCATTTTTTCTTCTCCATAACTAAGGATTGTTATATTACCTCAAGTCATAATTATATAATATATTTTTCATTTTGAGAAACATTTTTTTAAAATTTTTAAAAATTTTTTCAAGTAAAAAGGGATTGTTAGAAGTCTAATATTTTAACAATCCCTTGTTATTTATATCTGTAATATTTCTATTATCTTACAAATAATGGAACTAATACAAGTGATACTATAGACATTAATTTAATTAAGATATTTAATGAAGGTCCAGAAGTATCTTTGAATGGATCTCCTACTGTATCTCCAACAACTGCTGCCTTATGTCTGTCAGAACCTTTCTTATCTCCTTTGTATCCAGCTTCGATTTGTTTCTTACCATTATCCCAAGCTCCACCAGCATTTGCCATCATTATAGCCATTAAAACTCCTGTTACAAGAGCTCCAGCAAGTAATCCTCCAAGAGCTTTTACAGACCATAATCCAATAGCAACTGGAACTATTATAGCTAAAACTCCTGGTAAAATCATTTGTTTTAATGATGAATGAGTTGATATTTCAACACATCTCTTATAGTCAGGTTTTTGAGTTCTATCCATGATTCCTGGGAATTCTCTGAATTGTCTTCTAACTTCTTCAACCATTTCTATAGCTGCTTTACCAACTGCTGTCATAGTTAAAGCTGAGAATAAGAATGTTAACATTCCTCCTATGAATAATCCAGCTATAACTTCTGGGTCAGTTACATCTATTATTAATGGTTCACTTGTTAATTTGTCTACTGCTTCTTTATATGCTGCGAATAGAGATAGAGCTGTTAAAGCTGCTGATCCTATTGCAAATCCTTTACCAACTGCTGCTGTTGAGTTTCCAACTGCATCTAGTTTATCAGTAGTTTCTCTTACTTCATGAGGTAATTCAGACATTTCAGCAATTCCTCCAGCGTTGTCTGCAACTGGTCCGTAAGCGTCAACTGCTACAACCATTCCTGTTGTTGCAAGCATTCCAACTGCTGCTATTGAAATTCCATATAGTCCACCTGTTTTGAATGAAACTATGATTGCTATTGCTATAACTATTAAAGGTGCAACTGTTGATTCCATTCCTATTGCTAATCCTTCAATTATTGCTGTAGCTGCTCCTGTTCCTGCTGCATCAGATACTCTGTTTACTGCTCTTCTTCCAGTATCAGTATAGATTCCTGTGAAGTAAGCTATAATAAGTCCTGCAGCTAATCCTGCAACTATTGCATAGAATATTCCCATATCTAATCCAAGATATTTGATAATTCCAAAAGAAGCTATTATAGTTAATAATCCTGCTATTCTTGTTCCCATTTCAAGTTTTGCATGCACTTTACTTCCATCATCAGTTTTAACAGTTAAAGTAGCTATTATTGAAGCCACGATACCAAAAGCTGATATTAATAAAGGTGCTGCAACATAAGGAGTTGCATCATCTACTGGTAATAAGAAAGCTAAAGTTATAGTAGCTATTATTGAACCAACATAAGATTCGAATAAGTCTGCTCCCATTCCTGCAACGTCCCCAACGTTATCTCCAACGTTATCTGCTATAGTAGCTGGGTTTCTAGGGTCATCTTCAGGTATTCCTGCTTCAACTTTACCAACTAAGTCTGCCCCAACGTCTGCTGCTTTAGTATAGATTCCTCCTCCAACTCTTGCAAATAATGCTATTGAAGAAGCTCCCATTCCAAATCCTGTTACATCATTTACAGTAATTACATTCTCTCCTAGAATTTTAGTAACTAATAAGATTAAAGATAACATAAACATTCCTAATCCAACAACTGTAAGTCCCATAACTGCTCCTCCAGAGAATGCAACGTCAAGTGCTTTTGCAAGTCCTCCTTCTTTAGCAGCTATTGCTGTTCTTCCGTTTGCTTTAGTAGCAATTCTCATTCCTGCATTCCCAGCTATAGCTGATGTTATAGCTCCTAATACGAATGCTATTGCTGTAGGTACACTTATAAAGATTCCTAAAGCAGCTGCTACTACGACTACGAAAACAATAAGAATTTTATATTCAGCTGACAAAAATGCCATAGCCCCTTCTCTTATTGCTGATGTTATTTCTTCTACCTTTGGTATGTTTATTTGATAATGTTCTACTTTTTTTGCATAATAGAATGCAGCAAGTAAAGACAATATCCCAGCAACTAAACCAAGATACATAACTTGTGTTAATAAATCCATTTCTTTTCCCTCCATTATTTTTTATTTAATACCTTAATATTATATTTTAATTTTGATATATTTACAAGTTTTTATTTTATTTTTTTACTTCTTCATACTCAAAATTTTTACTTGTGATGATATTCATGTCCTTGTCAACTATTAAAATTTCCAAGTCATCTCTGCTATTTACATAGTTTATTGCCTTATCTATAGGCATTAAAAAGAAAGTCGTTGATAGTAAATCTGCCTCAAAAGCATTATCACATAATACTACTACCATTTTTTTATCTTCTACTGGATAACCTGTATCCTTGTCTAAGATATGGTGATACATCTTTCCATCTATTTCAACATAAGTTTGATAATCTCCAGAAACTCCCATAGCTCTATTTTTTAAAGGTACAATTCCTAGGATTTCACTAGGATTTTCAGGATTTTGTAAACCTATTTTCCAAGGTTTTCCTTCTGGTTTTGTTCCTATTAAATCCATACTTGAGATTGAAGTTATAAAGGCACTATCTATGCCCTCAGCTTTTAGAACTTCTTTTGCCCTATAAATAGCATAACCTTTTAAGAAAGAACCTGTATCTATTTCTTTTACTGGACTTTCTAAAGTTAGAGTTCCATCTTCAGAAATATGAACTTTAGAAAAATCTACAAAAGTTTTAGTATACTCAATCTCTTCCTTTGTTGGAAGTTTTAAATTTGGAAGTTCCATAGCTTCTTCTGTGAAGCCCCATAATTCTAAAAGGGGTGCTATAGTGACATCATACTTATGTTCTGATAGTTCATAGGCTTTTTTTACACCTTTAAATAATTCTAAACCTTCTGCATCTAGTTTAATACTTTTATTATCAGTGGTATTTAGATTATATATCAAACTACCTTCCATTTTACTATTGTATTTTTCATCTATCCTTTGAATTTCATTAAAAGCTTTTTCTATAGAATTCATAGCTTTTTCTTTATTATCACTATACACTACTATTTTTATGTATGTTCCAAATAGAAATTTAGATTCTTCTATTTTTTCTACTTTTTTACCACAAGAAATTAAAAATATACTCAAGAAAACTAAAATAAAAGCTATAAATTTATTCGTCTTTACCATAGCCAACCTTTCCAGCTAATATTTCTTTAAATACTTTTTTCATTTCAGTATCTTTCTTGTCATATTTTGTAAGTGGTAAAGGTTCTCCATTTCTTTCCATTCTTTCTTTTGCTCTTTCTCTAGCTCTTTCTCCACAAACTATTGTAAGAACATATTTATTTGGTATTTTACTTAATAATTCATCATAAGTGATTTCCTTTTTCATTTATCTCACTCCATTTTCAATTATACTTATTAAATCATTACAAGCTTGTTCAATTTCATTATTTATTATGACAGTGTCATATTTATTTTCATATTCAAGTTCTTTTAATGAGTTTTTAAGTCTTGCTTGTATAACCTCTTCACTATCTGTGTTTCTTCCTCTTAATCTTTTTTCTAATTCTTCTTTTGTTGGAGTTTTAAAGAATACTAAATTAGCTTCAGGGAATTTTTCCTTTACTTGTACTCCTCCTTGAACATCTATTTCTAGTAATACTTTTTCTCCTCTTTGAAGCCTTTCTTCAACTTCAGATTTTAAAGTTCCATAATAATTTCCATGTACATTTGCATATTCAAGGAAATCACCATTTTTTATTTTTCTTTCAAACTCTTCAGCTGTTATAAAGAAATAGTCAACTCCTTCTTGTTCACCATTTCTAGGCTTTCTACTTGTGGCAGATATAGATAAATTTATTCCAAGCCTTTCTCTTACTAATTTACAAACTGTTGATTTTCCTGCTCCGCTAGGGGCTATAACAATCTGGTGGCAAGCCTCACTGGCTATGTAAAAGCAAATGTCATTATATAGTTTTATAGGAGAGTAATTGATACAGTAATCGTCATCGGCTATCTCAAATAATTCACTTACAGAATATCTCATTGGATTTTCTCCGTATTTAAGAACAATAATATTCTTCTCTATAGTGGATTCTAAAAGATTCCATTCTCTATAGGTAGTCTGAATAAGAAATTCGGTCAACCGTCTAGTTATTTCTTTGACTTGCTGAATACTAGGAACTGTTCCCGATGGATTTAGTTCAATCACAGTCCTGTTATCTGCTTTATAAAATCTCCACTCAACTGTTTTTATTTGAATTTTATTAGCTGGTAGTTGGATTAGGTCTAGCCGTTCTGTTGCAAGTTCAAGAATACTTAAAAATCTGAACTTCCAGATAGGAGAATAAACCGAAAACAATAATTTTATAGTAATATGACCGATAAAAAGAGCTACAAGAGTAGAAGATACAATAATACTTATCTTGTAGACAACGCTTAATAAGGGTAAGCGTGATGAAAGAAAGGTAATAACAAGAGATAATAGGAGTACCTTAAATAGTTTCTTGAATATAAAACATTGCCTTTCTTTACGGTTTTCTATGGTTTCTGAAATAGATAAGTAAGTGGGGGTATCCTCACGAAAATCATATCTACTCAAATTTCGTTTTATTTTAGTTAGTATCATGATTTAGCACCCAGTAACTTTATTTCTGAAATTATGAGCTTAAATTCTCTGTAAGCACCGCCATTTCGACCATCAGGTATCCATTTTAACGCTAATAATGCTC
>ENA-OWNK01001388-OWNK01001388.1-metagenome-genome-assembly--contig:-NODE-1388-length-10426-cov-7.423103_pt1 | contig 10426 bp, 11 predicted proteins | sample MGYA00245343_ERZ651121 | MGnify/ENA primary metagenome ERZ651121 (study PRJEB26857, sample SAMEA4031775) | metagenome | biome: human; feature: oral; material: saliva | place: Philippines | collected 2014... | reverse complement strand
CAAGATGGTAAGACCGTTTTCAAATACGCAGTAACCGGTATGGCCGATGTGGCTGAAGAAGTGCTAAAACGCAATAACCTAACTAATAATGATGTACAATGGCTCACCCCGCATCAGGCTAACAAGCGCATCATCGATGCCACTGCCGAGCGTATGGGGCTACCTGCCGAAAAAGTGATGCTAAACATTCACAAGTACGGCAATACCACTTCAGCTACTATCATTCTCGCCCTTAATGACTACGAGCAACAGCTCAAAAAAGGCGGTAACATAGTATTGGCAGCCTTTGGTGGTGGTTTCACTTGGGGGGCTATATACCTAAAATGGGCATACGACGGCGCCCAAGTAAAAAAATAAACAACAATTGAGTAAACATATATTCGTATGGATTTAAGAGACATTCAAAACTTAATTAAATTTGTTGCCAAGTCGGGCGCAAGTGAGGTAAAATTGGAGATGGAGGATGTAAAAATCACCATCAAAACCAATCCCGATGAGAGTGGCAGAGAGCAAGTCTATGTGCAGCAACTACCTGTAGCACAGCAGCTCCCTCAGTTGCCTATTCAGCAACCCCTACCTACCCAGACCCTTCCGGTGGCGGCACCAGAGGCTACTGAAAACAAACCTGCACCTAGTGAAGATAGCAAATATATCACTATCAAATCACCGATGATAGGCACTTTCTATCGCCGCCCTGGTCCAGATAAACCTTTGTTTGTCGAAGTAGGTTCAACTATTTCTAAAGGAAGCGTTATCTGTATCATCGAAGCGATGAAACTCTTCAACGAGATTGAATCAGAAGTATCTGGTAAAATCGTAAAAATATTGGTAGACGACTCTTCTCCTGTAGAGTTCGATCAGCCATTGTATTTGGTAGACCCCTCATAGATGAGACCCAAAACCTTTATTTTTAAAAAGGAATACTATGTTTAAAAAAATATTAATAGCTAACCGCGGAGAGATAGCCTTGCGAGTAATACGTACTTGTAGGGAAATGGGTATCAAGTCGGTAGCGGTATATTCTACTGCCGATGCTGATAGTTTGCACGTTCGTTTTGCTGACGAAGCCGTGTGTATAGGCCCTCCAGCGAGCAAAGATTCATACTTAAAAATACCTAATATTATAGCAGCTGCCGAAATCACCAATGCCGATGCTATCCACCCAGGATATGGGTTTCTTTCAGAAAATGCCAAGTTTTCAAAAATCTGTGCCGAACACGGTATCAAATTCATCGGGGCATCACCTGAAATGATAGAGCGTATGGGCGACAAGGCTTCAGCCAAAGCTACTATGAAAGAGGCGGGGGTACCTACAGTGCCTGGGTCTGACGGATTAGTACAATCGCTCGAGCACGCTAAGAAAATAGCGGCCGAGATAGGCTACCCTGTAATGCTGAAGGCTACTGCCGGAGGCGGGGGGCGTGGTATGCGCGATGTGTGGAAAGAGGAAGACCTCGAAAAAGCCCTCGATAGCGCAATGCAAGAAGCCGGAGCTGCCTTTGGCAACGATGCTATGTATATGGAAAAACTTATCGTAGACCCTCGCCACATCGAAATTCAGATAGTAGGCGACCAATACGGTAAAGCTTGCCACTTATCAGAGCGCGATTGCTCTATCCAGCGCCGCCACCAGAAGCTAACCGAAGAAACACCTTCGCCTTTTATGACCGAAGACCTTCGCAAGCGTATGGGCGAGGCAGCCGTAAAAGCAGCCGAGTACATCAAGTACGAAGGAGCTGGTACGGTAGAGTTTTTGGTAGACAAAGACCGCAATTTCTACTTTATGGAGATGAACACCCGTATACAAGTAGAACACCCTATTACCGAGCAAGTAATTGATTACGACCTTATTAGAGAACAAATATTAGTAGCTGCAGGAGTGCCTATTTCTGGCAAGAACTACACCCCTAAACTACACGCTATAGAGTGTCGTATCAATGCTGAAGACCCTTATAATGACTTCAGACCCTCACCAGGCAAAATCACTACCCTACACGCACCGGGCGGACACGGAGTGCGTCTCGATACCCACGTGTATAGCGGTTATGTGATTCCGCCTAACTACGACTCTATGATAGCGAAGCTTATCACCACAGCGCAAACGCGCGAAGAGGCGATAGCCAAGATGCGCCGTGCGTTAGATGAGTTTGTGGTAGAGGGGGTTAAGACCACGATACCATTCCATTTGCAGTTGATGGATGACCCCGATTATTTGGCGGGCAATTACACCACTAAGTTTATGGAAGATTTTAAGATGAAACCCCAAGCGGGAGAATAATGAAGTATTAATATAAAGGGACTATTCAAAAAAAACGTTGTTTTTTTAATAGTCCCTTATTAATGATTAGAAGATGTTAGTTAAATTCAGCGTGTCTAATTTTAAAAGTTTCCGAGAGAACTTTGAAATAGATTTTACTAAGGTATATAATTACGATTTCAATACAGAATGCATCAAAAATAACTGTATCAATAATGCTATTGTATACGGTAGGAATGGTGTGGGGAAATCTAATTTAGGGTTTGCTATTTTTGATATTATTGAGCATCTTACTGATAAAAATAAAGGCGAACGAAATTATAATAACTATACCAATGCTTATAGTAAGAATACTTATGCTGAATTTTATTATGAATTTATCATCAACAAGCAAAAAATAGCTTATAAATACCGAAAAAGCAATCATAAAACTATTATTTATGAGGCTTTTTGGATTGAAAATAATCTTTTAGCAAGTATTGACAGAGAAAAAGACAATATAGCAGTTATAAATTTTGAAGGAGCAGCCACGCTAAATACTGATTTAGCACATAATCAAGAGATTTCAGTGTTAAAATACATCAAAAATAATGCTGTTTTAGAAGATAATGCTATTAATACTACGTTTAAAAAATTCTTTGTATTTGTAGAAAGGATGCTTTTCTTCCGTACCTTAAGAGATACTAGCTATATAGGTTTGGATACTAAAGAGGGAGGCATTACCGAAGATATTATCAAACGAAATAATGTTAGCGATTTTGAAGCATTTTTAAACCGTGCAGGGATAGAGTGTAAGTTAGAGGTCGTGAATGTATTAGGTAAAAAGATGTTAGTTTTTGATTTTAAAGGCGAAAAAATTCCTTTTTGGGATATAGCTTCTACAGGTACAGAATCTTTAGCTTTATTTTATGTCTGGTTTCAGGATATACGCGAAAAAGGAAAAGTTTCTTTCTTGTTTATTGATGAGTTTGATGCTTTTTATCATTTTGAGCTTTCTAAACTTATAGTAGAGGAGTTGAAAAAAACAGACGTTCAATTTATGCTTACTACGCATAACACTTCTATTATGACCAATGATTTATTGCGCCCTGATTGCTATTTTATAATGAATAAAGAACATATTGTTTCTTTAGCTGATGCTACTGATAAAGAATTGAGAGAAGCTCATAACCTCGAAAAAATATACAAGAGCAATGGATTCAGTATCGCATAATATTCTATTTGTAATTGAAGGGAGTAAAGAGGAAAGTGTAGTAAGAAGTCTTGAAACAGTGTTTTTTGGCAAGAAAACTATCATTACTCTAGTGTTTGGTACTGTGATTTATGCCCTTTATAAAGCCATAAATGAAGATGCTGACTTAGAAGTTTTTCCGCTATTAAAAAAGCGTGTAAAAGGACTTGAGAATTATAACAGAAATAGCTTTTCAGATATTTATTTGTTTTTTGACTATGATGCTCACGCTACTAATGCCTCAGATGTGAAGATGGAAAAGCTGTTGAACACTTTACTAATATACTTGCAGAAATGCGTTCATATGGACAAGGAGTAATAGTTGCTGAACAAATACCTAGTAAGCTAGCACCAGATGTAATAAAGAATTCATCAAACAAAATTATACATCGTATTGTTGCTTTTGATGATCAGCAGGCTATAGCTAATACAATAGGTGTCTCTACTGAAGATGCTATTTATCTTGGTAATCATAAAACAGGATATGCACTATGTCATAAAGAAGGAATGATTCAACCTGTTATTGTTAAAATTCAAGAGATCACAAAAAAGAATATATCTGACACTAAATTGTATAAAAAAAATATAGACAGCAAATTTTTTGATATAAATAAAAGTATTATATCAAATCACCTTCCAAAAAATTTATCTGTTTGGGCAGTTAAAACATTAATTAGTTTGATGTACATGTTAGAAGCAAATAAGATATATTCTGGTCTTGAAATAGCTTATGAGAGTTTAGATAAACAAATAATTCTAAAATCTATAACAATGATTCCAAAAATTAATAAGAAAGATTGTATTATCAGTTGTATAATAGATGAAGTTATTTCATTGCTTATATCTGGAGTTTTTAGTAATCATCAAATTCCTCCAGATGATATGATTTCTTTGATAACAAATACTATTAAGATCCCCACTAAGGAAAAAATACAAGAATTAAATAAACATTTTGAGAAGTATTATAAAAAGAATCCTAGAAACAAAGCAATTGAGATTGTATCAGCATTGGTTTCTATAGAGTTTTCTAAAGGATATAATATTGAAAAAATGATTGGTGATTTTATGCTATATGAAGATAAAGACTTTATTAAAGATGTAAGAGCAAAATTACAATAGGAGGTGTCATATATGCCAAGTGAAATATTAGCTACAATAAAAGAAGTTGGAAAAATTGCAAAAGATGTAGTAGAAAAAACTGGTGAGATGGGGCTTGAGAAAGGTAAACAGATTGTTGAAAAGATAAAAGATTTTTCTGAAAGTAGTTTATCTGAACTTGTAGATAAATCAATAGAAAATATTAAGAGTGCTGGAGATGGTGTCATGACAAAATTAGATGATATTAAGAACCTAACACCAGAACAATTAAAAGAAAAAATGAATCAGTTCTTAGAACAAGGTAATGGTAATTTAAAAGATAGTGTGAAAGAAACTGAAACAGATGAAAATGTTAAAGAAGGGTTAACGGACGAAGAAAAAACAAAAATTAAAGAAGAAACTGGATGGTCTGATGAAATTGTTGATGCAATAGGTTCTTGGAAAGAATATGAAATATACAAAAATGCAAATTTAATTGAGGCTGAGATTGATGGAAAAAAATGTCTCATTAGAAATGACATCAATTGGAATCAGAAAGATGAAATGGGAAGAACTAATAAAGAACGTGCTGAACAAGGTTTATCTCCAATAAATAAAGATGGAAAAGTTATTGAGTTACATCACATAGGTCAGCATTCAAATAGCCCTTTGGCAGAACTTACTCAAGAAGAACATAGAGGAAAGGGTAATGATGGTATTCTTCATGATAAAACAAAGGAATCTGAAATTAATAGACAGGCATTTGCTGAAGAAAGAAGTAATCATTGGTCAGCAAGAGCACAAGAAAGTGAGGAAATGTTATGACTTTAATAATTGAAAAAATAAATAAAATAGAAAAATTATATCATACAGAAGGGTGCTCTTTTAAACAAATCAAAGAGGCTCAACTAGAATTAGGAATAACTTTTCCTGATGAATATATAGACATTATTAAGAAATATGGTGCAATTAGTTTTTATGGTACTGAGTGGACTGGGTTAAATGTAGGAGGGTACTTGAATGTCGTCTCTGCAACAAAACAGGAAAGAGAAATGAATTCAGCATTTCCTTTAGATTGTTTTGTTTTAGAAAATCAAGGAATTGATGGTTTAATTGTAATTTGTAATGAAAAAGGTGAGATATTTAGTATTCAATATTCAAAGATAGAAAAAATATACAGTAGTATTTCAGATTATCTTGATGAATGTATTAAACGTAAAAAGTAAAATATATCGATTTAAAAGGTTCGTTTTTCATTAGAAAATAGATTTAGAGTCAAACTAAGCCTTTTCTCTTTAGAATAAAATTACCTTTATAAGAAAATCCAAATAAGTTAATGATAAATTTTAGAATAGATAATAGTATTCTATTAGGGAATACATTTTTATTCAATATCTAGAATTGATAGAGAAGATAAATTAATATTATTCAGGAGGTTTTATGCAACCTAGAGAACTTTATGAAAAAGCATGGCAAGAGATTGCAAGTCATTTCCCAGATTTTAAAGTTACTAAAAAAGAACAAAACTTGAAAAAGATTTCTAAAAATAAAGACCTTACTTTTGAAAATTCATTTTCAAGCTAGTCGTCATAATTATTCTTGTAGTGCTGAATTTAGTGTGCATTTTTCAATACATTCTAAATCAATGGCAAAAGCTAACATAAATAATGGCTTCATCTATGGTGGTGAACTAGAATCTCTTATTGATAGAGGTAGAATTTTTCGTTGGTTTCCTCTTACAGGTCCTAGTTACCAACATTCTATTAATGAAATTATAGAATTATTAGAAAAATATATTCTTCCTATTTGTGAAAACTTTGAAGATACAAAAACGAATATTCAAAATATATTGAATGGAAATGAAAAAAGTATAGATCTATTTTACTATATATATTTTTTTGATGGAAAAGATAGTGCTGAACAATATTTAAATAAATTTATCAATCAAAGCAATTTGAAAAAAGATTTAAAGGATTATATCATTCTTTAGAAAATGTAGCTAAGGAATCTATAGATATTAATGTAGATGAGTTTTCTGGAGCAAGTACAATAAAATTTGCTTATTTAAATGGAATAAAGATAGAAAAATAATAGTCAGACAAAAAATGCACCTAGGTGCAAAAATTGTCTGTGTGATTAAAAAAGCAGTAGAAAAATCTATTGCTTTTTTATATATAAATTGAAATATCTTAAAATTTATGCTACCTTATACTTAAATGAAAAATCCATAAAATATATAATAAAGGGAGAGATTTATATGTTTAATGAAGATAAATTAGATTCAATAATTACAGAATATAAAAAACAATTTATTCAATCACAATGGCTAAAAGAAAAATTCAAATGGGAAGCTGTAAAATGTTTTCAAGATAATTGGGATATCAGTACAGATAATTTTACTGAAATGCTTATAAATTCACTTGCAAAAACTGGAAATTTACTATCTTCAAAAAATAATTTTCCTAAAGATACAATTATTAATTTAGCTAAACTTTATCCAAATGAAGTTCGTAAAATGTTCATTGAATTATTTGATGAAAATAAAAATATTTATGAAAGAATTTCTACATTTAAAGAAAATTCTGAAGCTTTATTTAAAAAATCTGAAGAAACAGATAATCGCCATTATCAAACTGAAAATGCAATAACTACATATTTATGGTTAAGATACCCTGATAAATACTATATTTATAAATTTAGTGAAGTTGTTGCTGTATCTAATGAATTAGAAAGTAATTATATTTTTAAAAGAGGAGAATTTGCTAATAATATTGAAAATTTCTTTAATTTTTATGATGAAATATGCTCAAAATTACAGTCTGATACTGAATTAAAGAGCATGTTAAATTCTATGATTACAGATACTTGCTATTCTGATCCTAAATTAAAAACCTTAACTCTTGATGTGGGTTTCTTTATTAGTAGATATTATAGTAATGAAAACGATTCTGATATTTTAGCAAATGAATGGGAGCCTACTGACTATAGTCCTAAATTAAGTATAGAAGATTGGGAAAACTTACTAAATGATCCTGATATTTTTGATGAAAAATCTCTTAAAGTTATGAAATGTATAAAAGATTGTGGTGGAACAGCTAGTTGCACACAATTATCTAGAGTATATGGAGATACTATAAATTTTTATAATACCACTTCATCAAATCTTGCTAAAAGAATTGTTGAAAAAACAGGATGCCCTAAGCCAGCTAGTATAAAAAATAATAAATGGTGGCCTGTTTTATATTTGGGCAGATCAGCTGAAAAAAATGAAGAAGGCTCTTTTATATGGAAACTTAGAGATGAACTTTCAGAAGCATTGAATAAAGTTGATCTTAGTTATATAGATAAAAAGAATAGTACAGATTTTTCTCTAAATCAGAAGAAAAAATATACTAAAGAAAATTTTTTAAAAGATGTCTATATATCAGAAGAAAAATACGATAAATTAGTAACTGTACTTAAAAGAAAGAAAAATATTATTCTTCAGGGTGCACCAGGTGTAGGAAAAACTTTCCTTGCTAAAAGATTAGCATATTCTATCATGGGTGAAAAAGATGATGAACGTGTTAAGTTTATTCAATTTCATCAAAATTATTCTTATGAAGATTTTGTAATGGGATATAAACCTATTAAAGAAGGCTTTGAACTAAAATATGGTATCTTCTATAATTTCTGTCAAAAGGCAACAAAGAATCCAGATAAAGATTATTTCTTTATTATCGATGAGATAAATCGTGGAAATCTAAGTAAAATTTTTGGTGAACTTTTGATGCTTATCGAAGCTGACTATCGTGATGAAAAAGCTACTCTTGCCTATGATGGCTTAGATTTCTCAGTCCCTAAAAATTTACATATAATTGGAATGATGAATATTGCAGATAGAAGTCTTGCAATGATTGATTATGCTCTTCGTCGTCGTTTTAGTTTTTTTGATATAGAGCCTGCTTTTGATTCAGAAGGTTTTTCTAATTATCAAAAAGAATTCTCTAATAAAACTTTTAATGAACTTATTGAAAAAATTAAGAACCTTAACGAAGCAATTACACAAGATCAATCTCTTGGAAAGGGATTCTGTATTGGTCACAGTTATTTTTGTAATGCTGAAGAATGCACACTGGAGTGGATGAAAGATATTGTTGAATTTGATATTTTCCCAATGTTAAGTGAGTATTGGTTTGATGATGAATCTAAACTAAATGAATGGAAAGATATCTTATATGGTGTATTCAAATGATAAAAGATAAGAAGATTTTAATCAACAATATTTATCATATGTTATCCTATGCATTTCAAACATTAAAACAAGAAAATTATAAAGATGTTTCTATAGAACCTTTTGATGAAATGTATGATCTTTTTGCTGCAATACTATCTAAGGGTATTAGTTTTCAATTAAAGCATGGTTTATATAAGGAATATATTAATTATCAAGAAGATTTAGCAGTGGTATCTGGAAAGATTAATATATCTGAAACTATTAAAAAATACTCATCTCATAAAAAAGTTCTTTCTTGTAACTTTGATAAATTTTCTGAAAATAATTTATATAATCAAATATTGAAAACAACTGTCATGCTACTTTTAAGAAATAAAAAAGTTAAGGCTGAGTATAAAGATAATTTAAAGAAAATGATGTTATTTTTCTCTGATGTAGATTTATTAAATCCTAAAGGCATTAGATGGTCAGCTATCCAATTTCAAAGAAATAATCAAACATATCGTATGTTAATTGGTATTTGTCAATTAATTATTGAAGGAATGTTAATAACTACTAATGCTGGTGATTACAAATTAGCTTCATTTATTGATGAACAAAGAATGTGTAGATTATATGAAAAATTTATATTAGAATATTATCGTAAACACTTTCCAGAACTTACAGTTACAGCTTCTCAAATTCCTTGGTGTGTTGAGGATAGTACAATGTTGCCTACTATGCAAAGTGATATCCATTTACAGAAAGATAATACAGTTCTTATAATTGATGCAAAATATTATTCTCAAACAACACAGTTTAGATATAATAAGCATACTATACATTCTAATAACCTTTATCAGATTTTTACATATGTAAAAAATCGTGATTATCAGTTTGAGGATTTAGAGCATAAAGTATCTGGAATGTTACTCTATGCAAAAACAGAAGATGATATTCAACCTAATAATGTATATCAAATGCATGGAAATCAAATAACTGTAAAAACTTTAGATTTAAGTCTACCTTTTGTAGATATAAAAAAACAACTAGATGAAATAGTGAAAGAACACTTTTCTTTATAAAAAAGATATATTGATATTATTAAAAAAGACTGTAACAATAACGCTACAGTCTTTTTTAGTATATTATGCTCTTCCTACTGAGCCAAATATTTCCATTTTCTCTTTAACTATTGTTTTTATTCCTTCTACTCCAGGTGCCAATAGTTTTCTTGGATCAAAGCCCTTACCTTCTAAGTCTTTTCCTGCTTCTATATACTGTCTAGTTGCTTCTGCAAAATATAATTGACACTCAGTATTTACATTTATTTTTGCAACTCCTAATGATATAGCTTCTTTTATCATTTTTTCTGGTATGCCAGTACCTCCATGTAATACTAGTGGCATATCTCCAGTTAATTTTTGTATATTAGCTAGTGCGTCAAAATCAAGACCTTTCCAATTTGCAGGATATTTCCCATGTATATTACCTATACCTGCAGCTAAGAAATCTATTCCTAGATCTGCTATAGCCTTACATTCTTGTGGATCTGCTATCTCACCAGCTCCTATAACACCATCTTCTTCTCCACCTATTGAACCTACTTCTGCCTCAACAGATACTCCTTTTTCATGGCATAAATTTACTATTTCAGTTGTTTTTT
>ENA-OWNK01001387-OWNK01001387.1-metagenome-genome-assembly--contig:-NODE-1387-length-10426-cov-17.862598_pt1 | contig 10426 bp, 10 predicted proteins | sample MGYA00245343_ERZ651121 | MGnify/ENA primary metagenome ERZ651121 (study PRJEB26857, sample SAMEA4031775) | metagenome | biome: human; feature: oral; material: saliva | place: Philippines | collected 2014... | reverse complement strand
ATTGTGGAACTGCACGCCAGATGATTGGTTTTTTCGTACGCCAGTCAAATGGGTATGAGTGAGAGATTTCTTCTTGGGCAAGAAGGGAGTTACCAAGTTTTTCAATCACAGTTGGTACAACCTTGTCGTAGAACTGGCCTTCAAATTCAGCACCAGCATTCGCTGTCATTATACCACGCTCGTCAACAGTGACTGCGACTTCAAGACCATTAGCAATACCGACATTGTAGTCGTCTTCACCAAAACCAGGGGCTGTATGGACAATACCAGTACCAGAGTCAGTGGTAACGTGATCACCAAGGATAACCAATTCATCTACAGCTGTATCCCATGGGTGTTCTGTTACGATGTGGTTGAGTTCTTGACCACGGTAAGTTGCCAACACTTGAACATCAGCCCAACCAAATTTCTCAGACAAGCTAGTCAATAATTCTGCAGCAACCACAAACTTACGAGCTTCACCAGCAGGTTGAACCAAAACGTAATCAATATCCGCTCCAACAGTCAAACCACGAGAAGCTGTGATGGTAAATGGAGTAGTTGTCCAGACAACGATGTAAGTGTCTGTATCTAGAACACCTTTGCCATCTTTTACCTTATTGGCATAGTAAAGAGAAGTTGAAACCAAGTCATGGTATTCAATCTCTGCTTCCGCAAGGGCTGACTCAGATGACCAAGACCAGTAAACTGGTTTGGCACCACGGTAGATATAACCTTTATTAGCCATCTCACCAAATACACGGATTTGGGCTGCTTCATAGTCAGGAGTCAAAGTCACATATGGATTTTCCCAGTCACCAGAAACACCCAAACGTTTAAAGTCTTCACGTTGTTTATCTACTTGAGAAAGAGCGTATTCACGGCAAAGTTTCAAGTACTCAACCAAGTCCATTTCTTTACGTTTGACACCTTGTTTTGCCAAAACTTGCTCGATTGGCAGACCATGAGTATCCCAACCTGGGATAAATGGTGCGTAAAAACCTGACATAGATTTTGAACGAACAATGATATCTTTTGAAATCTTGTTCATAGCGTGTCCAACGTGGATATTTCCGTTCGCGTATGGAGGGCCATCATGCAAGGTGAAATGAGGTTTTCCTTGGTTCAATTCTTGACGACGTTGGTAAAGTTTTGCATCTTCCCATTCCTTTTGCCAAACTGGCTCTTTGGTAGGAAGGCCTGCACGCATTGGGAAAGCTGTTTTCCCAAGATTAAGGGTATCTTTGAGTTTCATGGTATCTCCTTTATAAATAATAACAAATTAAAAACCACGACTGCCAAAAAGGACGAAAATCGTGGTACCACCTTTATTCGGAAAAAGATTTAGTCTTTCTCCCTCTTATCCCGTAACGTGGGGAACGTCAAATCTTACTAACTTCAGACTTGAGTTTTTGAGAGGATAATCTTATCAATAGGGATTACAGGACTCACACCATCTCCTGCTCGCTGGAAATATAAGGATAAGATATTGTTCTCAGATTATTTCTTATAAAATTGTAACAGATTCTTGCGGTGCCGCAAAACCTGGTTCTGAGTTTACAGCTTCAGTAGCTGGTGTTGGGCCTGAGTAATGGCTTGGGACTACTTCTGGCTCTTCATACATTGGACCAACTGGATGAGCGGGCTCTTCTTCAATTTGAGGACTCTCTACAGGAGTTGGATTTTCCACTTCCTGTTTAGTCTGAGTTTCAAATTCAGCCAATTCTTTATTGGCTGCCTCAATACGAGCTTGTAACTCTGCCATTTCTGCCTGAGAGAATTGACGTGTCATATCAATTGGTTCTTCCTCAATTGGAGCTGGAATCGGTTCTCCAAGTACTTCGCTAACAACTTCTTTAAAGGCTTCATCACTTGTTTGAAGATAAGTAGCTGTTGGACGAAGAATATCTTCCCAATCTGAAGATTCAACAATAGCCAACTGACTCTCAATTGTAGATTTGAGACGTTGGTGGAAGACACGGCTCTTGTTCTTCAATTCTTCTGTTTCAACAGCAACTTTCTTGGCATTATCAGTTGCTTGACGAAGAATTTCATTCGCCTTGTATTTAGCTTCTTCCAACAAACGTTGTGCATCCTGCTCTGCTTGGTGAATGATATTGTTTGAACGTTCAGTTGCAGCTTGTTTTACTCGTTCAGCTGTATCTTGTGCAATCAATACAGACTGGCTCAATGAATCTTTCATCTCATCAAAGTAAGACAAACGCTCTTCCAAACTCTTAATATGTAAATCCTTATCATGATTAGAACGAACCAAATCTTCATAATCACGGACTACAATATCTAAAAATTCATCTACTTCTTCTGGATCAAAACCTCTAAAGCGTGTGCTAAAGGTTTTATCTTTGATTTCTAACGATGTAATTGGCATATTTTTCCTCACTTACTTAATAACAATTGGACCGTTAATTTCTTTTTATCTTTTTTTGTTTGCCCATTATCTCTAACGAGTTTCAATCGACCAAATTTCCTTACACTAATCAAATCACCAACTTGAACTGCATAATCTGATTTTTCAACTAAATGGTAATTCACTTGGACTGCCTGTTTTTCAATTAACTGACTTGCCTGATTTCTAGACAGCTTGAAGACACCTGCTAGAAAAACATCTAATCTAGAACTAGCGATACAAATATCTAATTCTTGATAATCTTCTACTGTAGCAATTTTCTCAGTAAAATCCCGTTCTTCTAGACGAACCGGTAAACGAGCAATTTTCGTAATGCCGTCTTGAAAAAGGAGCATAAACTGTCGATTAATGATAATCTGTGCCCTCTCTTCATTGACTAAGATATCACCAAATAGCTTCCTATCAATTCCCAGCTGATTTAAAACAGTCCCTAATATTTTTGCATGCGTTAAGCGTTCAAACTTATTAGGATAGACTATTTCTTGCAAGGATAGTTCAAAATCAGTGAATTCAGGCTCAAAATAATCAGGATACAGGAGTATCCGTACATATTCAGTTTCAAGAAACTGCCGACTGCTCATGTAGGAGATGCCGTTGGTTGATGCTAGAACCTTCAAAATCTTTTCTTGATGGGGATTTACAAAGGGTGTTAAAAAAGGAGAATAAGAATCTTCTACCTTTTTTATCCATTCTACTCCCTTATCAATAAAAGACGAATCATTCTTAGAAAAGTGTTGATAAATCATCTTGTTCATAGAAAGATCACTAAAAGTCGAATCAACTGTTCCCCTAGGAAGTGAACTAGTAATACCGCAATCCAGACAGACAAGTCAAGACCTGCAATCTGGAGGGGTAAACGTTGCAAGGGAGCTATTATCGGTTTCACTAAACTAATAATCAAGCGTCCAAGACGTGATTCATAAGCATTGGGAAACCAAGACATCAGAGCAAACACGATTAAAATCAGTGAATAGATATCCACTGCATTTTGAACAAAACGAATGAGAAAGATCATTATCTCACTCTCGTACGTTTCATATCAAAGCCAAATTCACCATTTTGTGATTCATCTGGAATTTTGATGTCTTCAATATTGACGACAACATCAACTGGTGTCAGCAGGTACATAGTAGATGCTACCTTTTTCATGTTACCAGCTAAAACATGACGTGCCCCATCCAGATAATCCAAACAACGACGTGCTTGAACTTCTGTCATATATTGGAAATCAATCAAAATACTTTCGTTACCAGCTAATAAATCAACAATATCTGTGGCATCTTCGTATTTACGTGGATAACGAACATCAATTGTCACCTTATCAGTAGAACGTTGACTTTGCATAGCCAACTCTTGTTGACGGGCATGAAGACGAGTGATGTTTTTATCTTTAGATGGCGTGCTACCAGCTTGTTGAGGCAACTCTTGAACAGAAGGGACTGGAGTCACAATCGGCTCTTCAGCTTTAGGCTGATATGCAGTACCAACATCTTCTCCATCTTCTGTAAAATAATCTATAAATTTATCAAATCTATCTTTTAAAGACATATTTCTTTCCTATTTAAAAAATGCTGTACCAATTCTGACAAATGTTGAGCCAAATTCAATCGCTTCCTTGTAGTCACGACTCATACCCATACTCAAGTCCGTCATTGGCATATTGGGAATTTGTTTTTCTCTAATTTCTAGTTGCAAATCCTGCGTAGCTTTAAAAATCTCTTTCAACTCATCACTACTAGCTTCAAAAGGAGCCATGGTCATCAAGCCGACATATTCAATTTTATCTAAGGTGGCCAATTCTGGCAAGAGTTCCAATAGTTCTTCCTTTGAAAAACCATGTTTGCTCTCTTCCCTTGAGATATTTACTTGTAAGAAACACTTAACAACTCGGTCACTTCTTTTTTGAATTTCCTCTGCTAGCTTTAATGAATCCAAAGCGTGGAAATAATCAACATACTGAATGACATCTTTGACCTTGCGTCTTTGCAAGGTTCCAATCAAATGCCAGGTAATATTTCTATCTTTTAAAGCTTCATATTTCTCAAGAAATTTATCCACACGATTTTCACCAATATGATGCACACCTAGCGGAAGCAAAGCCTCCGCTGTCGGTACGTCTACATATTTTGTAACAGCAACAACCGAAACAGAATTGGCTTCTCTTCCTGACTGCTGACTTGCATCTTTTATTTGTTGAAAAACACGTTCTGTATTTTCTTTCAAATTCATTTACTTAACGATTTTTGAAAAATGGAGGAGTGTCTAATTCATCCTCATCGTGTAAAGATGGTGCTTCGAAACGTTCAACTGGTGATACAACTGAATCAGTTGGTCGAACAATTGTCTCACGACGCAAGTCCCAATCACCAAATGCTGAAGATTGAGAAGTTTCTGTACGGCGAGGTGCTGGACTTGGAATTTCTGCAGTTTCAGCCATGTCATAGTGACGATCATGATTACGTGCATGGCTAGGACTTGCTTGTTCATGACGAACAGCTTGTCTTGGTGCATGACCAACAACTTTTTCAACACGATCTTGGCGAACACCAGTTGCCACAACTGTAACACGGATTTCATCTTTCATGTTTTCATCGATAGATGTTCCGAGCCAGATGTTCACTCCTTGACCAGCTGCTTGGTTGACAATTTCTGATGCTTCTTCAGCCTCAATCAAGGTTAAATCAAGACCACCAGTAACGTTGACGATAACATCCTCAGCACCGTCAATAGTTGTTTCAAGAAGTGGTGAGTAGATTGCCTTACGAGCTGCTTCTACCACACGTTCTTCACCACTACCGATACCGATACCCATTAGGGCGTTTCCTTTATTTGCCATAACTGTTTTCACATCGGCAAAGTCAAGGTTAATCAAACCAGGATTTGTGATCAAGTCCGTAATCCCTTGAACACCTTGGCGAAGTACGTTATCTGCTTCGCTAAGAGCTTCAAGAAGTGGAGTTTTCTTATCAACAATTTCAAGCAAGTTGTTGTTTGAAATAATCAATAGAGTATCTACATGCTCACGAAGTTGATTGATTCCTTCTACAGCATACTGACCACGTTTGCTTCCTTCAAAACCGAAAGGACGTGTCACAACACCAACTGTAAGAGCACCTAAATCTTTAGCAATGCGGGCAATAACAGGAGCTGCACCAGTACCAGAGCCACCTCCCATACCTGCAGTAATGAAGACCATATCTGCTCCAGTAATAGCTTGAGTCAAGGCTTCTTCGCTTTCTTCAGCTGCCTTTTGACCAACTTCAGGTCGACCGCCAGCACCCAAACCACGAGTCAATTTAGGGCCTAACTGAATTACAGTCTCAGCTTTTGTACTACTCAAAGCTTGTACATCTGTGTTTGCTGCGATAAATTCTACGCCTGCAACACCTTCGTCAACCATGCGGTTAATGGCGTTACCGCCACCTCCACCAACACCGATTACTTTAATAACTGCACCTTGAGCTGCTGCTGTATCAAATGAAAATGTCATAGTTTATTTTTCCTCTTTTATTCATCAAACATGCTTCCGATTAAGCCACGGAAACGATCTGCGATTTTTGGTTTATTTTGAGAAGATACTTTATCTTCTTTCGGAGCAACTACGTTCGTAGAAGCTGATTGCTCTACCTCAGTATTTTGAACTGGTTGAATAGGGGTAGGTTGTGCTACCTGCGTAACGCGTTGAATCATCCCACCAAAATTAATTGGTTGGTGACGCAAAGTATCTTCACCCTTGACTGCTCGTTGTGCTAACAAATGCACCTCAGTCAATTGACCAGCAAATTCAGATAAGCTAATCACATGAGCGAAGGCAGGATTACGGATTCCAACTTGATTTGGAACGTAAAGTTTGACACCAACGCCAAATACTTCCTGTGCAAGTTCTACAATACCTGGTAAAATAGCATTTCCACCAATCAGAACAATCCCACCTGGAAGATCCAACAAATGTCTTCTTTCCAACTCTTGTTTGATTTGTTCAAAAATGTGTTTAATGCGAGCTGAAATAATCTCTGCTAGGTAGCTTTCTGTAACTTCTACAGGCTCTACTTCACCAATCACTTCAACTTGGAAGGTTTCATTGCTTGCAAGTGAAGGGTAGGCTTCACCATAGTTCAATTTCAATCCTTCAGCTAGTTTTTGTGAAGTCTTCAAGACTTTAGAGATATCTTTTGTGACATAATCTCCACCTTCTTGAAGAATATTTGTAAACTGGAGTTCTTGGTTACGGATTGTAGCAACAGTTGTTTGACCTGCTCCCATATCAATCACAGTAGCTCCAAATTCACGCTCTCCTTCGTTCAAGACTGAACGAACCAAAGCCAATGGTGAAATAATAATATTTTCAACTTGAACACCTGAGCGCTCAACTGTCTTGCGTAAATTGTGAAGAATAGTACGTGGACCTGTGTAAAGTAAACCACGCATTTCAAGACGAACCCCCATCATACCACGTGGGTCACGAATACCTTGGAAACCATCTACGATAAATTCTTCTGGAATAAAAGTAATGACTTCACGATCTGGTGTCATACTCTTTGTCAAGGCTGATTTAACAACATTTTCAACATCTTGATCTGTAATTTCTTTTGTATCAGATGTAACTGGAATCATTCCTTGAGTTGGTTCTACTTGCAAAAGATTTCCAGGCAAACCAACATTCACTGATTTGATTGAAATGCCAGCTTTCTCTTCTGCTTGGGAAATAGCTGACTTGATAGCAGTTGCTGCTGCTTCAATATCAACGATAATCCCATCCTTTACACCTTTACTCTTGGCATTACTTACACCAATTACATTAAGTTCACCATTTCTAAGCTCAGCAACCAATACCTTAATCGAATTAGTTCCGATATCTAAGCCTGTAAAAAAACCATCTCTAGCCATTACATCGCATCCTCTCTCTTCCAAGTTTCAAACTTCTATTCAATATAGCTAAAACAGGGCATAGCTATTCACAGAATATTATAACACAAAAAATCCAATCGTGCTTAGTTTTTTCCTAAATTTATACTAGCCTAAAATCAAAAAACATCTTATAATAGTAGTTATGAAACTTACAAATGAAGAAACACAAAAAATTGAACAACTCCTAAGAGATTCATCGTACGCCAAATATCACAAACGTCTACAGATTATTTATTTTCGCTCAAAAGAAAAGAGTTATAAGGAAATCATGGATCTGCTAGATTGCAATAAAACAACTGTTTGGAGGAATTTGAAAAAATATAAGGAGTTTGGTTTAGAAGCTCTTCTTCAAGAGACCCGTGGTGGACGTCATCGAGAATATATGACTTACGAAGAAGAACAAGCATTTCTAAAACGTCATATAGAAGCTGCTCAGGCTGGGGAATTTGTAACTGTCAATCAGTTATTTGAAGCCTATCAAAAAGAGATTGGCGCACTTCCACACGTGATGGTTTCTATTATCTCCTGAAACGCCATGGTTGGCGAACGGTCACTCCTCGACCTGAACATCCCAAGAAGGCAGACGCTCAGACAATTGAGACGTCTAAAAATAAAATCTACATTCGAGACCTTAAGTAAGCGCTTTAAAGAGGAGGGGACTTATAACAAAGTACGATTGATGTACCAAGATGAAGCTGGTTTCGGGAGAATCAGTAAGATGAGTTCTTGTTGGGCTCCTCAAGGAATTCGACCTAGTATTCCTAGTCATTATATGCGAGAATATCGCTATTGTTATGGGGCAGTAGATGCTCAGACAGGAGATTCCTTCTTCCTCATTGCTGGAGGATGCAATACTGAGTGGACGAATGAATTTCTACGGCAAGTCTCACAAGCTTATCCAGATGACTATATGTTACTTGTCATGGATAATGCTATATGGCATAAATCAAGTACCTTAGAGATTCCAAGTAATGTTGAGTTGGCTTTTATCCCACCTTATACACCAGAAATGAACCCTATTGAACAAGTCTGGAAAGAAATTCGAAAACGAGGTTTTAAAAATAAGGCTTTCCAAACATTGGAAGCCGTCATTGATAAGCTTCAAGAAGTTATTCAAGGACTGGAAAAAAGCGTTTTAAAGTCCACTGTCAGCAGACAATGGACAAGGTTGCTTTTTGAAAATAATTGAGTATAAAGAGATTTTCGAAGAGTATAAATGTCATATCCCTTTACTTCAGTAAAATAAAGAAAAAGAGGATGCAAATTTCTTGCACACTCCTTTCTCAACTTTATATCTTAATACCAGACGCTAACATCAACATGACCCCTAATCCCTTTAAGAGAGTCAGATGAAGTATATTGCCATCCTTTTTCTCCTGAATAATGAGGATTATTCCAATCAAGCGCATCCGTATAGGCTGCAACCCAGTTGACATGTTGTAAAATATCTGGATGATTCAAACGAGTTTGCAAGAGTTGACGATAGCTATAAACTTTCACATTTTGATAACCAGCCTGCTTCATTGTTGTCATATACTTATTGATAATCTTGACCCAGATTCCAGTATCATTTGAAGCTCTCTTTGTTTTATTGACATATTCCCAGTTCTCAACATCATAGTAGATTGGATAAGACAAGTTCATCTTGTATTTCTTCAAGAGTTCAATAGTCTGTTTGGCATCATTCTCAGCATCTGTTTCATTTTCGGCATAGGTATAAAGATAAACACCATAAGGAATGCCTAGTCGATTCAATTCTTGAATATTATAAGCCAATTCCTTATCTTCTACACCACTATATCCCAAGCGAACAATGACGCCATCAACTCCATTTTCCTGGATAACCTTTTTCCAATCACTAATGCGACCATTATGTTCACTGACATCAATAACCTTCTTAGCACGATCTGTTCCAACCTGTTCTTCACGATGGTTAAAGAAATAACGGTGGCCGTTTCGATAAACCCAACCAACATTCAAGGCTTTCTTTTCTTTCAGTTCCCCTGAATCAGCAAAAGTATAGCGAGTATCGTCCATCACTAACTCACCAGTCGCCATAGCACCACTTTCAGTAAGATAGTAATTACCTTGCCACTCATCTTGAGCCATGTAGCCCCACTTCTTGAAATAGTACCACTTGCCATCAATCTTTTGCCACTGTTCATTAGCGTAAGAACCATCTGCCTTAAGATAGAACCAAGTCTTATAATGCTTATCGTAAAGCCATTCGTTTTGCATCATGGCACCTTGACCATTCAAGAAATAATTTCCTTGCCACTGACTTTTAGCCATAGAGCCCCATTTCTTGAAATAATACCATTTACCATTAATTTTCTGCCATTCTTGATTTGCATAAGAACCGTCTATCTTGAGGTAGAACCAGCTATTATAATTGTTATCGTAAACCCATTCATTTTTAGCCATGTAACCACCCGCTTTGAGGTAATAGTTTCCATGCCATTCTTTTTGGGCATAACGACCATCTGATTTTATATAGAACCAACTATTGTAGCTAGTATCGAAAATCCACTCACTCTTAGCTTTGGAACCATCAGCTTTTACATAGAAATCTCCTTCCCAGTGTGCTGATGTTAAATTTGGCTTACTTTCTTCTTTCTGACTACTACTAGCTCGCGTCTCTTTTACTTCTTCCTTCTTCTCTTCTTCTTTTTGACTTGTAGTCGTTTCTGATTTCTTTTCTTCTACCTTGCTAGAAGAATCTTGAACTCTGCTTCCTTCCGAAGATGATTTTACTTCAGATTCATTTGCAGCGACATGACTAACTGCCAAACCTAGTAAACAGAGACTTGCTAATCCAATTTTTCCAATCTTGATTTTCAATCTTTCTTCTCCTATAAAAAATGGAACAGACATCTTGAATGCTGTTCCACCTAGCTTTTGCTACTGATTATTTTACAAAGTCAAGCAAAGCCAAGAAGCTTTCTGCTTCAAGTGACGCACCACCTACAAGGGCACCGTCAACGTCTGGGCAAGCCATGTATGAAGCAACGTTTTCAGGTTTAACAGAACCACCGTATTGAACACGAACTTTGTCTGCAACTTCTTGACCGAAGTCAGCAGCTACAACGTCACGAACAACTTTACACATTT
>ENA-OWNK01001382-OWNK01001382.1-metagenome-genome-assembly--contig:-NODE-1382-length-10450-cov-7.361520_pt1 | contig 10450 bp, 7 predicted proteins | sample MGYA00245343_ERZ651121 | MGnify/ENA primary metagenome ERZ651121 (study PRJEB26857, sample SAMEA4031775) | metagenome | biome: human; feature: oral; material: saliva | place: Philippines | collected 2014... | reverse complement strand
AACTCTTCTTATCACCAAAGATAAATTCGATGCCTTTCTTCTCGGCATTGACTTGGAGCGTGGCATCAAAGGATTTGTCGTTCTTGGAAGTCATCCCTTCTACCTTCACAGCCTTACCTTCTATGAGGTCTTTGTATTGCTGGTCAGAGAGGGTGACGCCTTTTATTTCCTTGGGAATAGACACTCTGTCGGCACGCAAAGCGATAACTTCATTCGTCTGTGGGTCAATGGAAACATAGGCAGAGAAAGGCTCGCCGTTTTTGGGCGTTACTTCGATGGTTTTACCCAAATTTCCCGTTGCCAAAAGGATTTCCTTTTCCTCATTCGAAAACTTGTGTCCCATATAGGGAAAGTCGAGTTGCGGTTCTTTTCTTAGGGAATGGACGGCAAGTGAGATTTTCCCTTCTTCGTCTGTTCGGAATGCAAGGCGTGCTTCGGTGTGGATGGTGGTTTCTCCCACGGGAATGGCAATCGGCAAAAGATTGGTTTTCTGCCAATTGAGCATTTTGTCGAGTTCTCCATTCTGCTCGAGTTTTTCTTTAGAAAGTCCCAAGGTTTCGAGCATCTTCCAGTCCACTCGTTCAGGATTTATGGCTGTGGCGTTCTTCTGCTGAGGGAGGTAATCTTCGAAATCGAGCTGAATGTCTTTTATCTTCTGCTGATTGTCGGGATTTTGCTTGTTTTGCAACATTGTTTTGAGATTTGCCACACCTTGTTCCACATTGTCAGCAAGCACCTTGTACAAGCCAAAATGTTTGGGGTCGTTGAACTGTTTGAGGAAATTCTTCATGAAGTTCTTCAAGAGTCCATCTCTGCTATTGAATTTGAGGAAGTCGCCTTGGTTGGCTTCTTCGGCAGGGGCTGTCTTGAGTTTCCCCTTTTCATTGATGTTTGAAACTACGGAAAGTTTACCTACCTCCGCCTCGTTTTTGACCTCCGTGCGGTCTTCCAAGACCAGCACATAGTCGTCCATGTGATTGTTGTCCATATTGATGCTATTAGTTTGATATATAGTCGCTAAAGAGAAAAAATAAGGACTAGAAGAATGCACTCTAACGAACGATGATAAATAGGAAACAATAGGGATAAAGAGAGAAAACGAAAATAGTTATGAAATTATTCGTCAGTCATATTTTTTATCCTTACCTTTGTTCCATTATTCCACACTTTGACATGAAGCTATTTTGCTATAGCTCCAAAAACGAATTCTCTTGGTAAGTTGATAACTTCATAATACTAAATATGCAAGGAAGTATTCTATGTTTTAACTCCCGTGACCTTCTATTAAGGATAGATCTTAACAATGTAGCCTATGTGGAAGCAATGGGGAACTATTCTAAAATTGTAATGTTGAACGGATTGAAGACTGCTGTAAGACGAACATTAACTGAAATTCAGAATGATATTAAACAGAGAGTAAGACACTTTGTTAGGGCAGGAAAGTCTTTGATAATAAACACAACGCATGTTTTTCTAGTTGATTCCGTACACGGTACGTTGATATTATCAGACGGAAAATATTTTTGTCACAAAAAGGCAATATCTAGGTCAGTATTAAAAGAAATCAGACAATCTGTTTTGCGCTAAAAAACAACATCTCAAAAGTATTTACTATGTTAGAAGTCATCGTAGGTCGTGATGCTGCCACCGGTAAACTCTCATTGGCAATAGGTTCTAAAGTCCAGTTAGTTGGCACAGAGGGAATGGTTCCAAGAAGTGTAAGTAGACAACATTGCTCTTTGGCTCTTCAGCCAGATGGTACATTTCTTGTATGTAACCTAAAACCCCAGAATATAACTTTAGTAAATGGTATTCCTATACAAAAGAAATCTGGCATTTCATCTTCTGCAAAAATAACTCTAGGAACAGAAGGCTTTGTCTTACCCTTAGAGCAACTCCTGAATTTGTTTCCCAAAACAGCAGATATAAGACCGTTAGAAACAATATGGGAACAGTATGATATGGGGAAAACCAAACAGCAAGTGCTACAAAATCGTTTTAATGCTTTACGCGGAGTCACAGGAATGCTAACAATACTAGGTTCTGTGTTGAGTGTGATTTTGCATGGCACAATCATTGTACCTATTTTGAGTACCACAGCAATAGTTGTTATGATAGCTATCACGGTCAAATCATATCGAGATGCAAGCAAATACCCTAATCAGCAAAAGATGCTACATGAACAGTTTCAGGACAACTATAGATGCCCTTGCTGTAATAGTTTTTTAGGGTTTACGTCCTATCGTCAGTTGTCTAAAAATGACAGATGTCCCTACTGCAAATCTACTTTCCGGAAATAGGAAGTTACAACTTGCTTTACTAAGCAAATAGAATACTTGTTTGCGGAAAAAATAAGAAGGTCGCAGGTGCTTCAATTATCAAACATAGGATTATGAAAAAGTCAAACCTAATTATTGTACTCTTGGTGCTATTGTTTGTGGGTGTTGCAGACTCTTTCTCACAAAAGCACATCGTAAGAACTACCAAGCTACGCGCTGCTGGGCACAAGACTACCCAATCAGTGAAAATAGAGGAAAAGAAGCGTGACGAAAAAAAAGCAAGGTACGATTATAAAGACTATTATGCTGACGGTATGGTTCGAGTGGAGCGTTATGACTCTAAAATAGGAGACAATAAATATGGTTTTGTTGATAGTTCTAATGTTTTGGTCATCCCTCCTAAGTTTGACTACGCGAGTTGGTTTAGCGAAGGTTTGGCAGCAGTTGCGCTCAATGGAAAATATGGTTTTATCAATCAAACCGGCACTTGGGTAATCCCTCCTCAGTATGATGACGTAGATCGGTTTAGCGAAGGGCTAGTAGCAGTTGCGCTCAATGGTAAATACGGCTTTATCGATCAAACCGGCACTTGGGTGATTCCTCCTAAGTACGATGAAGCCTATAGCTTTGATAAGACCGTGGCTTTAGTAATGCTCAATGGCAAATACGGGTTTATCAATACGTCCGATTCCTTGGTCGTCCCTTTTCAATACGATGAGGTGAAGTACCACAACGGCAGCCTGTATAAAGTCATGCTCAATGATAAATTTGGTTTTGTCAATCAGTCCGGCATCGAAGTACTCCCTTGTGAATATGATGACGTAGATTTTTTTAGAAACGGTCTCGCTTTGGTTACCCTCAACGGCAAGTATGGCTTTGTCAACGAATCGGGGGCCTCCGTGATTCCTTGCAAGTACGATGACGCCGGGTACTTTAATGAAGGTCTGGCTAGTGTTCGTCGCAATGGCAAAGAGGGGTTTATCAATGAATCAGGTATCGAAGTGATTCCCTGTAAGTATGACGAAGTCGCTCCTTTTGACGAAGGTCTAGCTCGGGTTAAGCTCAATGAAAAATGGGGCTACGTTAATAAGTCCGGTGTGGAAACGTGGAATTAAGCTGTACTTTCAATATAGAAGTACCATTCGCAAAAGAAAAATCGTATTGCTAATTAGATACTCAACTATAGAATTATGAAAAAATCAATCATAAGTGTCGTACTCTTGGTACTGTTGTTCTTGGGCAGCGTAGAAACTTTTGCGCAAAAACAGATTGTGCGACGAGTTCCCAACGAGCCCGTAGTTCCTCAAAAGCAGGCTCAGCCAACTAAAACGCCAACCCATCATGCACCGAAGAAGAAAAGAAGGTATGATTGCCTAGATGAGTATTCAGAAGGTCTGGCTAGGGTTTGCAACGATTATGACTGGGGCTTTATCGATAAATCGGGTACCCTTGTGATCCCTTTTAAGTATGATGAAGCGCAATCTTTCAGTGAGGGCCTGGCTTGTGTTTACCTCAATAATAGATGGGGCTTTATCGATAAATCGGATACCGAAGTGATCCCTTTTAAGTATACTAACGCACGTTCTTTTCACGAAGGACTAGCAGCAGTCTCTCTCCCCAATGGAAGATATGGCTTTATCGATAAATCGGGCACCGAAATTATCCCTTGTAAGTATGGTAATGCAAGGGATTTTAGTGAGGGTCTAGCTCCGATTGGACTTTTTGGTAAATGGGGCTTTATCGATAAATCGGGTACCGAAATTATCCCTTGTAAGTATGAGGATGCAGATTCTTTCAGCGAAGGTCTAGCTAATGTTTGCCTCAATTATAAATGGGGCTTTATCGATAAATCGGGTACCGAAATTATCCCTTGTAAGTATGATTGGGCATTTTCTTTCAGCGAAGGTCTGGCTCAGATTCGTCTCAATGGTAAATGGGGCTTTATCGATAAATCGGGTACCCTTGTGATCCCTTGCAAGTATGATGGTTCTGGTTCTTTCAGCGAAGGTTTGGCTTGCGTATGTCTCAATGAAAAATGGGGCTTTATCAATAAATCGGGTACCAAAGTGATTCCCTGTAAGTATGATTTAGTATATTCTTTCCACGACGGTCGGGCAAGAGTTCAGCTCAACGGCAAACAAGGCTACGTTAATAAGTCCGGTGTGGAAACGTGGGATTAAGCTTCTTCTTTTGTACTGTTCCTAATACAGAGAGGCGTTTTGATAGAAAGCTTTTTGTATTTTTGCTTCGGACCATGTCGACAGCATGTGCAGACAACTCCCTTACGGTCTAGCCCGCGCGCTGTGCAGTTCGCAAAAGAAAAATCGTATTGCTAATTAGATACTCAACTATAGAATTATGAAAAAATCAATCATAAGTGTCGTACTCTTGGTACTGTTGTTCTTGGGCAGCGTAGAAACTTTTGCGCAAAAACAGATTGTGCGACGAGTTCCCAACGAGCCCGTAGTTCCTCAAAAGCAGGCTCAGCCAACTAAAACGCCAACCCATCATGCACCGAAGAAGAAAAGAAGGTATGATTGCCTAGATGAGTATTCAGAAGGTCTGGCTAGGGTTTGCAACGATTATGACTGGGGCTTTATCGATAAATCGGGTACCCTTGTGATCCCTTTTAAGTATGATGAAGCGCAATCTTTCAGTGAGGGCCTGGCTTGTGTTTACCTCAATAATAGATGGGGCTTTATCGATAAATCGGATACCGAAGTGATCCCTTTTAAGTATACTAACGCACGTTCTTTTCACGAAGGACTAGCAGCAGTCTCTCTCAATGGAAAATGGGGCTTTATCGATAAATTGGGCACCGAAATTATCCCTTGTAAGTATGATGAGGCAAGGGATTTTAGCGAGGGTCTAGCTCCGATTAATCTTTATGGCAAATATGGCTTTATCGATAAATCGGGTACCGAAGTAATCCCTTGTAAGTATGATGTCATAGATTATTTTAAAAGTGGACTAGCTTCTGTGAAGCTTAATGGTAAAGATGGCTATATTACACAAACTGGCATTTGGTATGATGATGCAGACAAGAATTTAAGCGATAGCCTACGTAGGGTTCAGCTCAATGGTAAATGGGGCTTTATCGATAAATCGGGTACCGAAGTTATCTCTTGTAAGTATGATGTCGCAGGTTGCTTCCGTAACGGTATTGCTAAGGTTACGCTTAAAGGAAAAAGTGGTTGTATTACACAAACTGGCATTTGGTATGATGATGCTGGGGAGAATTTAACCGAAGATAGCCTACGTTGGGTTAGGCTCAATGGTAAGTGGGGCTGTATTGATAACTCGGGTACTCTTATAATCCCTTGTAAATATGATCAGGTAGGTTCTTCCAGTGAGGGTCTGGTTATGGTTCAGCTCGATGGCAAATATGGCTTTATCGATAAAACGGGTGCCGAAGTAATCCCTTGTAAGTATGATAATGCAGATGGATTCAACCAGGGAAAAGCTAAAGTCGCTCTCAACAGAAAATGGAAATATGTTACTAAATTCGGGGTCTTATTTGATGATATGGGATACTCTGGAAGTAATGTTGATTTAATCCGTGTTAATCTCGATGGTAAATATGGTTTTGTCAATAAGGCCGGCGCCTTAGTAATTCCTTATAACTACGATGAGGCAGGAACTTTTTGCGACGGGGTGTCACGTGTTAAACTCAATGGCAAATATGGTTTTATCGATGAATCTGGTACTTTGGTGATTCCTTGTAAATATGATGAAGCAACAGAGTTTACAGATGGTTTTTCTTATGTTAAGCTCAATCATAAAAGAGGAGTGATTGCAAAAAGTGGAAATGTATATGACAAAATAGATGGTCTTTCTGAAGGAATTACTCTTGTTAAAAAAAATGGCAAATATGGATTTGTCGGTAAATCCGGCATCGAAGTGGCTTCTTGTAAGTATGATAAAGCATTTTCTTTCCACGAAGGACTAGCAGCAGTCGCTCTCAATGGAAGATATGGCTTTATTGATAATTCTGGGGCTGTTGTAATCCCTTGTAAATACGATGATGCTCTTTCTTTTCACGAAGGATTAGCAGCAGTCGCTCTCAATAGAAAATATGGCTTTATTGATACTTCAGGGGCTGTTGTAATCCCTTGTAAATATGATCTAGTTTGGGATTTTAGGGATGGTCTGACTCGAGTTCTGCTAAATGGAAAATGGGGAACTGTCAATAAGGCTGGTGTGGAAACGTGGAATTAGTATAGCATCCTTTATAACGATGAAATATATTTGCCGTCGAGTTCACGAATGCGTTTGATTGTAGTCGACTAGGAGAAGTTCCCTAAATCGTTGATCGCGCAGGGTGGAGGTTCAAAAGTTCATCTTCCAACCAAAACTCAGGTCATAATAAGAAGTAAGGTCTTCGCCCCCTAATCGATGAGTCGACGCTCGACTGAGGCCGTAGCAGCCCAATGTATCGATGAATAAAAACAATAGCAACAAATGAAAATAAACATCTATCAACCCAACACGATTTTTGAGCTTGGTGCACGGAGCAATCAGGAAGATTGTATAGTTCCTCTGCATGGCACAAGCACCGCTACCCATCGTGTCTTCATCCTTTGTGACGGGATGGGAGGTCACGAGCGTGGAGAGGTGGCCAGCCAAACAGTCTGCCAAACGCTTTGTGAACTGCTCACTCCCGTTGTCGAAGCAGACGAGATATTGACTGACGAGTATCTGAACGATGCCGTCAACAAGGCGGTGGCTAAGCTGAACGGCAAGGACGGCACGACAGAGAAGAAGATGGGAACCACCCTCACACTTTTGGTTTTCCACAAAGGCGGGTGCACAGCAGCTCATATCGGAGACAGCCGCATTTATCATCTACGTCCGCAGACCAACGAGATCCTCTATAAGAGTCGAGATCATTCGCTGGTTTACGAACTGTTTCAATGTGGCGAAATCACTTTCGACGAAATGAAGACTTCGTCTCGTCGCAATATCATCACTCGAGCGATCCAAGCCGGATTGTCGCCTGACGATGTTCATGCCGACATCGTTCATATCACTGATATTCGCGCCGGCGACTATTTCTATCTCTGTAGCGATGGTATGCTCGAAAATATGGACGACGATGACATCTTAGCGGCATTCAGCGCTGATGGTTCAAACCAAGAAAAGGTCGACAGTCTCGTTCGTAGAACAATGCACAACAAAGACAACCATTCGGCCATCGTGGTGCAGGTGGAAGAAATCCTTTCAGGCACGCTCTACGAATCGTTTTGTGACAATGAAAGTATTGTGCCCTTCAATGCCGTCTATCTTGACAGAAAGAGGAAAGCCGAAACACAAAATTCGGTCGTCAATGTGGAGGTGGATCAAAGTGACGTGCATAATGTGACGATATTTCCCGCTACGGTGGGGAGTGTCGATTCCTCTATCTCCAAAGGAAAAGAAAGCGAGAAAACCAAGTGGGATATACTCAAAGATAAAGAAGGCTGCCATAATGGGCGTGCAAAAAAACTAATTTACATGGTGTTAGTTTGCTTCTTGGGGATTATTGCAGTATTACTTTATATGGTGTTCTTGAAAAAAGAGAATGCCGTGCCTGCTTCTCCGACTCCTATAGGAAGGCCACAACCAAAATATAAAACAAAATCTATAGAGAAAGTCAATTCCGATCATAAGAGCAAAACATTAGAAAAGGCAGCAGAAGAAAAGAATGAAGTAAAAAAACAACCTGCCACGTCAAAAGATTCTACAGTTTCAGTATCAGCTGATATTAAGGATAGCGCACCTCATTCAACTATAGAACCAAAGTCTACAAAGGTACCATTACAGCAACCCAAAGTAAGGGAAGGCAATAATAATAATGATCAGCGCAATGGTCAAACAGAATTAGGAGAAGACAAACATCCCTCTTCAATATCGTTATAAGTATGGATAAAAATATAAATACGACTTTACCCATAGGTACTATCCTCCACGGAGAGTACAGGATTGAACAATACTTGGCTTCAGGCGGCTTCGGCAATACTTATTTGGTGCGTAACTTGAGTTTAGATGGTTTATGCGTAGTCAAAGAGTTCTTCATTAAAAACATCAATGATCGCGAAAAGGATCAGCTAACAGTGAGTGTAAGCAATCACTCAAATCAAATTACTTTCGAAAAACAACTTCAAAAGTTTAAGAAGGAAGCTCAGCGACTATATCGTATCAAACATCCTAACGTAGTTCGCGTATTGGCTCTTTTTGAGGAGAACGGTACCGCCTACTATGTCATGGATTATATAGCCGGTGAAAGTCTTTCGCAGCGATTGAAGCGAATGGGAACATTGCCAGAAAATGAGGTTCTCCAATACACTCGCTCCCTTGTTGAAACCCTTCATTCTCTTCATAACCAGGCGCCAACCTCTATATATCACTTGGACATAAAACCAGCCAATATCATGTTGTCTGACGAGGGTGAAGTGATACTTATTGATTTTGGAGCCAGCAAAAATGTAGACCCGGAGACAGGAGTCACCTCCAATTCCGAGTTAGCTTACACTCGTGGATTTGCACCGCCGGAACAGATGGAAGGGTCAATTGAGCGTTTCGGCCCGTGGACTGATTTTTATGCATTAGGGGCAACCATCTACAATCTACTTAGCGGAAAAACTCCTCCAGTCCCATCTGCTATTAACGATGACAAAACGCCTCTAAAAGAGAACGCTTTACCGATGAAGGGCATTGCTAAAGAGTCAACTCGGAGTCTGGTCGTGTGGTTGATGCAGAATAACCGAAATGCGCGGCCGCAAGACGGTCAATGCATTCTAGATAGACTCAATGAAATCCGCGGTGACCAGTCTACTCCTATTCCGACACCAGTGGTTAATGATATTACCATTATTGACACTGCTGGAATTGATACTTCTGAGCTAATTCCACCTCCGATTCCCGAACCTAAGCCCTCATTTTTTAGTTCCAAAATTAGTAAAATCTTATTGGGGGCGATAGTATCACTTTTTCTGGTTGGTATCTCAGTAGTGCTAATACCTCCCACTTCTGAAAAAGCAGATGAAATGGCACAGGATATTAACTCTTTTGACGGAGAAATTTCTTTTGATGGTGAAACTGTGTGGTACAAAGGAGCTTTGAATGAATCAAAAGTCCCCCACGGTAAGGGAGAAATAGTAACCAAAGACGGAAGAACATTTACTGGTAATTTTGTTAATGGTGCTTATTCAAATGGGCTCTTCAAATATGCTAATGGAGATAGTTATACAGGCACCTTTTATAACAATCGCTTCTCAAAAGGAACTTATACTATTAAAGCAACTGGCGAATACTTCGTGGGTACTTTTTCACCCAATAGTGGTCAACCTTTGAAAGGTAAATGGTATAATGCAAAAGGAAAATGTATCCAAGTATTATAGTACCTTTTCAAGGGAAGAGTAAATTTAAACTCATAGCCTCGCATATCGTATCGTTCATTCGATGAGATCAAATGCGATAATGTTTATTCACTCACTCGGAAATTGTGTAATTAAGACTATCGAGTGTAGTTGTGAATCGTTCAGTGCTCACGTATTCTCATCTTTTCGTCACAAAATAAGGATGTCTTATCCCACAACTTCAATAAATATTGCTCCGTTGGATTTAAAAAGCGATATTTGCAAAACAATTGGTAGTCAAAACAAGAAATATTTATGTCACACAAAAATGAAGAGACTCTCTTGGATTTAAAAGCGCAAGAGACTCAACAAAACTCAGTAGAGGCAGACCAACAGTCCAATAAGACTTGGAAGCGTGCGATGATTGGCGGTGTTGCAGCAATTGCTGTTGGCGCAACCGCAGTAGGGGCAAATGCTCTCATGCATTCCTCTACACCAAGTCATTCACACCAAGGAGATTCTCCTAATCACAACCAAGGGACAGGCGGCCATCATTCTTCGAACGAGAACGCTACAAGTCATCACCAAACACCTTCAGCTCCATATGACCATTTGGGTTTTGCAGAAGCTTTCGATGCTGCTCGTGAATTAGTAGGATTAGGCGGTGTCTTTACATGGCATGGTCAACTGTATAATACGTATACGGAGGCAGAATGGAATGCTCTTTCTGATTCTGAGAAAGATGCTTTTGTTGATGCTGTCACAGCAGAAACCAATCATGAACCTCATAGAGTAATTGTCCAAACGGATCCGACTCCAGATCCCGATCCGTCC
>ENA-OWNK01001376-OWNK01001376.1-metagenome-genome-assembly--contig:-NODE-1376-length-10477-cov-3.822587_pt1 | contig 10477 bp, 6 predicted proteins | sample MGYA00245343_ERZ651121 | MGnify/ENA primary metagenome ERZ651121 (study PRJEB26857, sample SAMEA4031775) | metagenome | biome: human; feature: oral; material: saliva | place: Philippines | collected 2014... | reverse complement strand
CCTTTCTCTGTGAGCACAAACTGTTCGCCTGCGTTCAGCATACCAGCGAGTGTCAAGTGTCCCACGGCAGCAGCCAACGTTGCTTCGTTCATGTTCAGACGACGCATCGCTTTGCCCATTTTCTCACGGGGCAAACTACCGCCTGCGTCGCAGACATACTTCAAAAAGTCTTCACCAGCCACGGTCTGCAAATCTTCGTGCATTTTGCTCGAAGAACGCCCCATATTTTGGCGCAAACAATGCCACAAACGCCGGCATTTCGTCCATATTTTATGTAGTCGTGTTGCCATATTATTTAGTTAATAGGCAAAGATACGATAAATTCTCAACCTTAAGCCCCTTATTCCTATAAAAGTTATCTATTACATCATAGTTCCTCTCTTTGTGTTGGAGTTAAGCTCGTGAAAATACTGTTTTTCAGTAGTGGTAAGTCACATTTTCTGCCGTCTTCTCTACCTTTTTGGGGCTGCCGAAACTTGCTTCTTTTTCCCCTTATCCCCTTTTTATCCCTAAATCTTTGGGAACTTCTAAAAAATGACGTAATTTTACGTCCAAATTCATCCTCTCACTTCCGCTCTGCTCTTGACTCGTGAGGAACAATTCGCGATTGTGTAGTACTATCTGCCAGTCGCAACTGTCACGATGAATCCCTTTACCCTCAAATAATTCTGAATTATGGCACTCGAAAAGACATTAGTTCTCCTCAAACCCTGCACCGTACAGCGTGCACTTATGGGTGAAATCCTCTCTCGTTTTGAGAAAAAAGGCTTGCGCGTGTGTGGTCTCAAAATGATGCAACTCACCGATGAGGTGCTCTCCGAACACTATGCTCACCTCGCTGGCAAAGAGTTTTTCCAGCGCGTCAAAGATAGTATGATGGTCACCCCTGTTGTAGCCATTGCCCTCGAAGGTGTCGGTGCTGTAGAAGCCGTGCGCACCATCACTGGTCCCACCACAGGTCGCAAAGCCCCTGCCGGCACCATTCGTGGCGATTACAGTATGTCGTTCCAAGAAAACATCGTCCATGCGAGCGACAGTCTCGAGACGGCAGCCATTGAACTCAAACGTTTCTTCCGCGATGAAGAGATTTTTGAATATCGCCCTGCTACCTTCGATTTCCTCTACGCCAACGATGAGTTTTAGATTTCCATTTGCTCTATACTAAAAACAATGTCCGCACCAGAGTTTGCTCTGATGCGGACGTTTTTTTGGGCTCTATGCAATCAATAGGATGTGTTTAATAAAGGGATAAAATGCAAGGCATTAAGATTGAGGCTGAAGGGAGCGTACTTCAAGTACGTGACCAAAGCTGAACATCGAAAATAACGCAGCAGTTTGCCCTTTATTAGACAGAATCTTGTTATTTCAAATCTTCGGGCAAAGGATACCCTGCCAAACGAGCGATGGTCTTAGGAATTTCCGTGTTGTCGATGCGACCATGGAAAGCCTCCGCACCAGCACCAATAGCAAACACCGGCACATAGCCGTCAGTGTGTCCCAAAGTGGTCCAACCGATGTGGGCATTTTTGCTCACAATCTGTTTGGCAGCAGAAGAAAGTCCACTCTCCGAAGCATACAAACTTTGGAAACCTTTATCTTTGCCTGAAATCAGGTTGTCGAAAGCATCGTGCAGCGTCTTTTCCTCTTCAGCTGTGAGTTTGATGCTTTTGCCAAAACCGAAATACTCTTGTAAGTCGCGGCGCACAAAATCCCACGTAAACTTCTTGCCCATGCGTTTGCTCAGCTCCTTCAAACGAGTGGTGTAGAGATAACTGCTCATCTTCTGACTCGTCAGCGCAGGCAAATTCAAGCTGTAGCCACCATTGCCCAAGGTGATACCGCCCGTTTCGTGGTCGGCCGTGATGACAATGAGCGTTTCTTCGGGGTGTTGGCGATAGAATTCGTAAGCCACGCGAACAGCTTCGTCAGCATCAATCACTTCGCGCACCATAGGCGCGGCATCATTGTTGTGACAAGCCCAGTCTATCTTGCCGGCTTCAATCATGCAGAAAAACTTCTCAGGATTTTTCTTTTGCAAGAAAGCTATCGTGGCGCGCGTGATGTCGGCCAAAGTCAAATCGCCCTTTTTGCGGTCGAGCGCATAAGGGATAGAGGCGTTGTCGCGCGCATTGTTTTCCTTGTTTTGCAAGAGAATCATACGGTCGGCTTTGCGATATTGTTTGGCAAATTCCTTGTATCCATTGGCAATGGTAAATCCCTTAGCGCGTGCTTGATCATACAGATTGGCTTCTCCTTCGTGGAGTGGGGCTGGTTTTAAGAAATCGCTACCAGCGAAGAAATCAAAGTTAGTGGCCACCAATTCACGCCCAATTTCTGCATACATCTTGCGGTGTTTCTGGTGCGCATAAAAACAAGCCGGTGTGGCGTGGTCCACACTCACACTCGTGGCGATGCCCACGGCAGCTCCTGCTTCTTTCGCCCACACCGCCACCGAAGTCACGGGGGTGATGCTGTCGGTGAGCACGCCAATCGCGTTGTTGTAGGTTTTGCGTCCTGTGGCGAGTGCCGTTCCGCCTGCTGCGGAGTCCGTGATGCCGTGGCTAGCACTTTGCGTGTTCACCAACGCCACGTGAGGGAATGAAGGAAATGTCAGTGGTTTAATGCCAATCGTTCCTTCGATGGCAGCCCCAAACGTTTCAGCCGCATTCACTTGGTTGACGCCCATACCGTCACCAATGAAATAAAACACATATTTGGGTGCATTTTGCGCCCAAGCACTCGCGCAAAACACCACGCCAAGTGCTAGGGAAAGGAGAGTTCTTTTCATATCAGAATCTATGTTTGTGTAGTCCGTAAGGGCAAAGTTACCATTTTTAGCCAAATGGACGAAGCAAATATACTACTTTATGTCTTCTTAATTTATGTATAATCACTCCTTCTTCCCTCGCGTACGCGCGCGCACAACAGGAATTTTGCACTTTTTGCTTTCACAACCTTCACAGAATTGGAAGTAAATATTTGGAAACTAGTAATTTAAGTGTGTTTTTTAGTAGACGTTAAGAGAATGCTGGTTGAAAAGGGGAAATCGAGGGCTGAAATGGGGGATTTTGGTGCAGAATGACTGACGGATTTTCTGTGCTTGCGATAGAAAAAGTAGATGGAAGGAGGGAAGTTTTAGGGAGATGGGACTCTTTCCCTCGATTTTGTGGCTGAGAGGACGAAGTGTCTTGGTTGAGTTGGGAGGATTTCCGAGTGTTTCAAGAAAAACGTCCGACATTTTCGAGAAAATCTCCCACGTTTTTTCAAAAAACTCCCACGTTTTTGTGAGAATCTCCGACGTTGTTGTGGAAGTGTAGGATATTTTTTGCGCGGTTTTTGTCTTCAGTTTTGGGCTTGAAAATAGTCCTGATTTTTTGTTGTTCTGTGAAGGTTGTGAAAGCAAAAAGTGCAAAAGTCCAGGGATGCGCGCGCGTGTCACCCGCGCGTGAGAAAACCACTGCCGTGTGGATGCCTTTAGGACATCGCGTAATGTGTCGTCCTAGATGAGTGGGGGAAGGGGGAGGCAATGCTGGTTTGCTCATAGCTTAACACGCGTGATATATTTTATTTGCTATGTGTAGATGATAAATGCCGGTGTATTTGAATGGAAAATGTCAGTTTTTTGCCGTTTTTTATCACTTTCCCTCCTTATCGACCCATATATAGTAGGGGACATGCCAGGGAGGACAGAGAGGGTGACTAATCCCGAATGGGGATTGGGGAAGTCATCAAAGAAAAAGTTCTACTGCGCCACTTAGACGGCTGGAAGTTGACTACCTTTGCTGAGTGTCCACACAGATCTCACATTGGTGCGTGTTTGATGATTCTAAATTTGGAATAAAGTTTCTTTTGCTTATCTTTGCAATGGAAACTATAGTATAAATTAAACCCCAATCGGTCATTAAAATAAAATCTGTTCAGGATCAAATGACCGATTTGGGTTAAAAAACGAAACAGTATGGATTATGTTGCTGCCTTGGGGCTGGTGTTTTTCACCTCCCTTCCTTTAGTTGCTGCGTTGCACTTTTTGCGTCTTGCCTTGAAGCGTGAGACGACTGGCACTAGTCGCGTAGTGTGTTTGGTCCTCGGGCTTTTGGCACTCGTTTTCACCTTTTGGGTGGGTTTCCAAAAGGGAGAATGGGTTTGTGCCGATGCTGTGACCTTGTTGTTCAAACGCTTCATTCTTTTGGTGCTGCTATTGCCAAGTGCTTATTTCATCGAGAAAGCCTATGGACAGGTGTGGACCAACAGTCAACAATGTGGTGCACTAGCGAAGGTGCTGGGCAAAGCCGTGCTCACTTTCCTCGTTGCGGAAGCCGTTGGCTTAGGTTGCTACGTCTTGTGGTTCAAGTTTGTAGCCTAAACATTCTTGCTATTGATGACACCCAAAAGCTATCGATGGCACCCAAGAGGGGGGTACACTGTTGTTACACTCATCTAGCGTCTCAAAAGAAAATCCCGCCTCTCACTGTGAGTGGCGGGATTTTACTATCTAGAAGGAGCGGTAAAAGTAGCTCCAACGAGTGGCAAATTACCTTATTGTCGCACCATCTTTTGAGCTATTTTTGCTCCTGGGGTGGAGACTTGCAGCACATAGACACCAGGTGTGAAGCGATCGGTGGGGATATTCACTTCGTCGCCTTGTGCGATGCTAGATAATTGTTGGCGATAGAGGCTGCGACCATCGAGCGACATCACCTCAAGGGTGGCAAAGCGTTCGGGGTTGTTGAAAAGCACTTGCCATTGTGTGGCGGTGGTGTGGAAAGTGGCTGGAGTGGCACTTCCCGACACGCGCTCGATGGCGGTGAGCGGATCTTTGCCAGCCTTTTTGAGCGCAAGTTTCAAGCCTTCATAGACGTTGATGAGCCCATAGCCATAGGTGGGTGTCCAGGCTTCCCCTTCCATATCGGCGTGTTTAGTGGATGTTTCTTTGAGAATGTCCAGCACATCGGTGTAGGAGAGTTGGGGATTGGCTTCGAGCCATAAGGCGATGCTACCTGCCACGAAAGGAGTTGCCATAGAAGTGCCTTCCATATAACCGTAGTGATAGACCTTGTTGTTGAATCGGTTGGAGTAAGCGGCATTATTCTTGTCGAAGCCAGGAGCATATTTGTTGAGCGCACTCATGATGCTTGCACCCGGTGCCAGCACGGCAGGCTTAGGGTAGTTTGGATTGAGCCAAGGACCATTGGAAGAGAATGTGCTGTGCGCGCCTTCTTTTTCGTGCTGATCCGTCACTGTGGTGGTGAAACTGCCCACTGCAATGGCTGAGGGGATGGAGGCGCCACCTTCGCCCACGATGTAGAGATTGTCGGGCTTGATGCTCTCAAACTTGGAGTCAGTCTTGGCTAGCACAAATCTTGCATAGTTGGGCTCTTCCGAGTAAATCCATCCGTGGAGCGTGGCATCAGCGGTGTTGGTGGATTTAGCGGTGATTTCTACACCAAAAATGATTTTCTTGTAACGACTTCCCAAATCTTCTAGGAGTTTGTTCATTTTCACACCGACAAAATGATTCTCTCGGTTATTCTTTGGGGATATTTCGCTCCACACTTTGCCGTCGTCGAGATATTTTTTCCAAAAGTCTGCACCGTACTTTTTAACTTTGAGTTGTTCCGCATTAGAAGACTTGACAGCAAGGATAGGGGTGACGGTGAATTGTTCTGCGTTCACCTCAGAGATGCCCCAAAAGTCGATGTGGGTGAGGTCATCTTCTGTTGCATTGCCATCTTGGTCTTTCTCATAGTGTATAAAGACTTGTTTGGTTTCTCCTGGCTGGAATGAAGAGAAGGCGTGGAAGTATTGGTCGCCTTCGTTACCCATGGCTCCCACCACGATGCCGCCTTTGTCTTGTGCCATTCGGTCGATGGCTTGGTCGTAGTCGGTGCTGCCATCGTGAGGACCGATGACGCTTCCTAAGCTCAGATTGACCACCCAAGGTTTGTGCTCTCGACTGGCATAGGCTTTCACGGCACGTATGTCTTCGATGATTTCTGTGTTTTCAAACGAAGAGGGGATGACAACAATGTCTGCCTTAGGTGCAACACCATAGAAGGGATTGTCGGCATGTTTGCTTCCTGCGGCGATGTTGGTGACGTGGGTGCCGTGGCCACTACCTGGGTCGTAGGTTTCGTGGGTTTTGGTGAGCGCGTCGACATTATAGACGGGAGCTGCCTTGCTCTGGATGTCTTTCTCAATGTCTTTGGAACGATCCCAAAGCATTTTGATGCGCGACTTGCCGTTTTCGTCTAAGAAGCCCATGTGTTTGAACTCAAAACTTTGGTCGATGACGCCAATGACAATGCCTTTGCCGGTGAAGGGGGTGTCGAGATTATCTCCTGCGTGCACGCGGTCGACTCCTGTGACCTGACGTGCCTTTTGGAGAAAAGGGCGCAAACGCTTTGAAGCGGTGAGACGAACGATGCGTGTATCGTTGGAGAGGGTGGTGAGCCATTCGGGAGCTACGCGGGCTGTGACCACAGTGTTGCTGATGGTTGTGGCGTGTTGTCCTGCTTGTGTGAGCATTTCTGTCACCTGCGCAGAGGTGTTGGGCTGCGTGGTGATGATGAGTGAGAGGGGTGCGAGGATGGATTGGCGTGCGCCATTGTAGTTGATGGTCGGTGCAGCGAGTGAGTCGGCAGTAGTGAGTGCTGCGCCAGCACGTGTGGTGCGGTGGGAGAGACTGTAGGCTTCTTGTTGTCGCTGCACTGCGCGGAGGGTGCGGTCGAGTTTCGTGTTGGAAGTCGTCTCTTGTGTAGAGGTGGTCTGTGCAGAGCTGGAGAGTGCGAGTGCGCAGAACACCACGGGGAGCATGTATTTCTTCATGTGGAAGTCAGCGTTTTGTGGAAAGATGTGTCTATGTGCATGAGCCCCGACTGAGGAGGAGACGGTTGGATAGTTCTTGCCCATAAAAAATTGAGGTGCGAATATACAAAAAACTGAGAATATCGCAGGCGATTTCTCAGTTTTTAATGATGATGGTAGTGCTTAGTTTTCTGAATAGAGTGCTTGCCTCTTCCGACAAAAAGATAATCTAAGGGAGAATCTTCCGTTGAATCGGCACTACTTGGAGCAGGAAGTTACTGTCTATTTGGGTTCGCTGGATTATCTCACCACCACCTTGTGGGTGATTTGTGCACCCGGAGTGGAGATGCGAAGGAGGTAGACTCCTGAGGTGAGGGTGGTGAGATCGAAGGTTTCTTCGTGACCTTGCGACACCTGTTGGAGGTTGCGTTGGAGAGCCACACGACCATCGAGGGCAACGAAGGAAATCGTAGCGGAGCGTTCGGGATTGTTGAAAAGAACATTCCACACGCGACCATCCCCTTGGAGGGTGACAGGTTGCGCAGAGCCCGACACCCGCTCAATGGAGGTGGGGTTTCCTGATTGTGAATCTATTCCAGCCATCTGCAAAGCCATCTTCAGACCTTTGTAAGCATTGATGCGTCCATAGCCTGTGATTTTATTCCAATTGTTAGACTTCCCAGGGTAGATTTTATAGGAAGTCTTATCGATGATTTCTTCGATGTCATTATGATCCAAGTTGGGATTAGCCTCCAACCACAGCGCTATCACGCCCGCCGCAAAGGGCGAAGCCATAGAAGTGCCTTGCATGTCGGCATAGTAGTAGTAGTCACCGTTGACTTTTACCTTTTCAGAAATCATCCAGTTCTTTTCATCAAAGCCAGGGTGGAGCTTGTTCATCGCACTGCACACTTGGGCGCCAGGAGCGAGCACGGTGGGTTTCTTCACCTTTTCATTGAGGACAGGACCCATGCTGGAAAAATAGCTACGCTTGCCGATGGCGTCAGGAAAATTGAAGCTCTTCTTGGTAATCTTATTGGTGTGCGTGTGGCGACTGGTGTAGGCGCCTACGGTGATGGCTGCAGGAATGTTACCACCGGCATCAGCCACGGTGTAGTCGTTGTCGCCTTTGACTATGCGGCTATTGGCGACCTTGGGGAGCGTCTTTGTGATGTAAGCTCCACTCTGTGACACCCAACCGTGCACCAATTCTGCTTGGTCTTTTGAGATATTCTTCAATCTCAGACCGAAGAGGATGGTGGCATCGTTTTCTTCCATGCGGACTTGAGGCAACTTGATCCAAAACTTGCTTTGGTATTTGTGCGTAAATTTGCTTTGTGCATCATGAAACCAAGCATGACTTTTCCAATAGCTTGCATCCTTATACACCACTTTGTTGTTGATGAAAAGGAAGGGGGTGGCTTCGATGCGGTCTACCTTGTCGGTGCTTTGCGACCAAAGGTCGAAGGTGAAAGTCTTTGACTTCTTCTGATCGTCGGTGAGTTTATCGTATTCTAAGTAGTCAAAGAGGATGAAGCAGGAATCGCCGACAGCGATGTTGCGCTTCATGTGGAGATTTCGGTCGCCATCATTGCCTGCTGATGCGACAAGGATGCCACCTTTGTTTTTACCTACCAGTGACATATTTTGGTCATAGCCTGTAGATCCATCATGTGGTCCCTCTTGTGAGCCAAAACTCATGTTGACCACCCAAGGTTTTTGAGCTTTCTTCGCTTGGGTGCGCACGAAACGCACATCTTCCAAAACTTCTGTGTCGAGGAAGGTGGAAGGAATCATGATGATGTCGGCTTCGGGTGCAACACCGTATTGACCGTTGCCCACATCGCTACCAGCGGCAATGCCAGTGGTGTGGGTGCCGTGACCTCCTGCCCCATGGTCTTGAAAGTCTGTACCTACAGGGATTTTGTCCGTCGCCGATTTTGATCGGTTGGAAGTGGCTTGGGTGGAATAACCTGAGCGATCCCAAAGCCATTTGACGCGAGAGTTGCCGTCTTTGTCGAGAAAGGCTGCGTGGCGGAACTCAAAACTTTGGTCGATGACGGCGATGATGACACCCTTTCCCTTGAAGGGAGTGTAGAGTTCTTGGCCTGCATGCACTTCGTCAACGTGTGACATGCTACGTGCTTCTCTCATGAAGGGATATGCCTGTTGAGGCATCGCCATCTCCACTACCTCAGAAAGCTGAGCAACGGATTGAATTTTGGCAATGGGAATCTCTACCAAAAGGAAGTTTTCGGTGATGACGTTGGCAGTGCCACCGAGTTGTTGGACCTGCTGTGCCACCGCTTCAGCTTTGTTCTCTGTGGTTTGAACATTGAACGCTACGGTGTTGAGCAAATGGAAGGTGCCATCGGGAGTGGTTTGCTGCAGGGCTGCACTGTCTACTTGAGCGGCTCCACGAGTAGCAATAAATTGCGTTGCTTGTTGATAGCCATTTGCCAAGAGGGTGAGTGTGGCATCGAGCTTGGGCAGTGCTTCGTAAGGAGCAATGAATGAAGAAGGAGTGTCGACCGCTGCACCACGCGTGGGCGTGGTAGGTGGGGCAGGAACAAAGATACGTGCAGAGACAGCAAGCGCGGAGGCTAGTAGAAGGCTGCTGACTAAGGGTAACGAACGCTTCATGGAAGATGGTATTGGAAAAAAAGGTGCAAAAGGGGGCTACTTAAGTGAGCATCTGCCCCTTTTGCGCCTTAGATGATGTGTGGTGTGAACAAGAAGGCGGTGCGATAGGCAACGACCTTCTTGTGTCACGAACTTTGCAGTCTAGTTTTTATGAATGACTTTTACCTCGTCTGGTGTGGTAAGAGGTGAGCCATTATTTGCCACGTCCTGATTGCACGTAGGTAATCACGGTTGTCGCACCACCCGAAGAGAGTTGGAAAGTAGCCGTGCGAGCTTTCTCGCTGGTGTTTTCTCCGAAGGTGAGTTTAACGACATGATGTCCCTTGGCAGGTTGCTTAGCCTCTTCGGGAACGGTGAGCCAGTTGGCGTCTGAAGTGAGGGAGTGGGTGGAGAGTTGGTTGTCGTAAAGATCGAACACTAGGTAGGTGGTTCCTCCCTTTTGTGGAAGCACTTCGCTGAAATTAGGCATCGCACTGGCAGAATTGTCTTGCTTAGCCACGGGGTTGGAGATGTTGAGCCAGCCCACTTGATAAATGTGGTGAGCTAGTCCATTAAGTGGACCGCCGTTGGGGAGGATGCGGAGATAGCCGTGTTGAAGAAGTTGAATGGCAGGTGTAGTGGCTGTAATCGCTACGGGTGTTGTCTTAAAGTATCCTGGCTTAACTTCTACTTCTTGGGGTGTGATGGTGAAGGTCGAGTGAGTGGTAGCTCCGCTCACTGCATCAGGAGTGCCAGGAAGGTGGTTGTGCGTGGTGGGATTGTTTTTTTCGGGGGTCGCTTTCACCATTTCCACACGCGCTTTCCATGATTCTGTGCTGACCACCCACACGGTGTCTGTGGTCTTGTCTGCATAGAAAGTCGTGGTCTGTCTATTGTCACGAGTGCGAAGTTCCATCTGATGGTTTTCAACAACGGATTTAGTGTTACACCCAGTGAGAATAGTGAAGCCACCAAAGAGGAGGGACGCTACATAAAAGAAATGTTGTTTCATGATGTGGGGGATTTTGGGGCAACCTATGGGAGGATATTT
>ENA-OWNK01001369-OWNK01001369.1-metagenome-genome-assembly--contig:-NODE-1369-length-10508-cov-5.980101_pt1 | contig 10508 bp, 5 predicted proteins | sample MGYA00245343_ERZ651121 | MGnify/ENA primary metagenome ERZ651121 (study PRJEB26857, sample SAMEA4031775) | metagenome | biome: human; feature: oral; material: saliva | place: Philippines | collected 2014... | reverse complement strand
ACCTCATCAACTCAAAAACTCAAATCCTCACCAACTCAAAAACTCACAACCTCACAACCTCACACCGCCATCCATGTATGCAACGGTTGGGTTATTCCTCGTTCATAAAGCAGATGGCAATATCTTTCTAGTAGTGGAGCCTGTTTCGTGTTTTTTCGTTGCATGGCTTTGCCCACAAAGGCGCTGGGGTTTCGGGGCATGGAGAGCAAAAAGTTGTCGCAGGCGCGTTGCACCATCCATAGAAAAGTGGCGGGGCGTCCTTGGTCGTCGCGCACATAAGAGAAGGTATAGGCCAGGTGAACCATCTCCAGTAGGTCGGTCTTGGTGCCAATCCACCTTTGCTTTCCAGTGTGTTGAGTAGAGAGCAAGGGCGCGAATGCCTTGATGAGGTGTTGTCGGGCTAGTGTTAGTCGCTGCTTGCTGTCGGTGTGTTCTGGGTTGTTAAGAAGATTATTCATACAGATTTCTTTTTGATTTATTGTTTGATTTCTGCTGCAAACTTACTGCGAGAAAATGAAAAGACCTTTCAATACTAAAGTTTTTCTGTTAATAAAGAATAACCCAATGCCCCTCAACACTAACCCAATAACGCGCTTACTCCCTTTGTTGCTCAACTTAAGCTGTGACACATGTGGCTAGGTGCAAGGTGTGCCCTTGGCGAGGGTTAAGCCCCAACGTGGCGTCGGCCTTATATATATAAGGTGTACCAACACAAATAAAAGGCTTACCCAAGCCAGGGCAAGCCTTTTAGTGATGTGACAACGGCGTTGTTGCAGCGCGCGTTGCTCATCACTTCCCAGTGTAAACAGCCGTTAGCGCTTCACTCGCCTCGGTTTTTATCTTCTTTTTTGCAACTAGACTGCATCTTTGGCAAGCATTTAGCCCACGCCCAGCAGCTCCACTTCAAACACCAGCGTCGAGCCACCAGGTATTCCCGGTTGCGAAAACTTGCCATAAGCCACATCGGCCGGCAAATACAGCTCCCATTTGTCGCCCACATGCATCTGTTGCAGGGCAATTATCCAGCCCTCAATAAGGTCGCACAGTCGGCAAGCAAGGGGCGCGCCACCCAGACTCGAGTCGAATTTACGCCCATTGATGGTTCGCCCCGTGTAATGCACTGTTACGATGCTTCGTGGCGAAGGGCTTGCGCCGCTCCCTTCGCCTTGCTTAATCACCTTATACATCACGCCTTTCTCCAGGCCTTTCACGCCTTCTTCTTTCTTTTTCTCTTCCAGCCATCGTTTGTTGGCTTCTATGTATTCACGTTTTGCCATGTTGTTGGGGGTTGTTGTTGGGTTTGTGTTGGGCACAAAAAACAAGTGTGTGGCTAAAAACAAGCCGTTTAGCACTGCTTTTCTCGAATTTAATGATTACTTTTGCCTTGGCAGGCTTTTACACCTTTTTGTTATTAGCAGCTAAGGTAGCTAAATTTTCTGTCTGCACCAAGCTCCTTACTCGCTTTTTGCGGGTTGGGGCGTGTGCGCCTTGCTTGTTTGGCGCGGGTGTGAGGCCTTATGCTCAACGAACAAATGCAATAAAGATAATACATACAAACCTATATAATGACTAGTTTAAAACAAAGAGACGAATTGCAGGCTGCCATTTGGCGCATTGCCAACGATGTGCGCGGTGCCGTAGATGGGTGGGACTTTAAGCAATTTGTGCTAGGTACGCTTTTCTACCGATTTATTAGCGAAAACTTTTGCCAGTATATCGAGGGCGGCGACCCCCAAGTGCATTATGCCCAAATGGCTAACGAGGATGTGCCCAGCGAGGTAGTGGCCGATGCCATTGCCACTAAGGGCTACATGATTTATCCCAGCGAGCTGTTTGTTAATGTGGCTAAGCATGCCTACACCAACCCCAACCTCAACACCGACCTGTCGGCCATCTTCTCTGCCATCGAGCGTTCGGCTAGCGGAACCGAATCGGAAAGTCGCATCAGGGGGCTGTTTGCCGACTTCGACACCACCAGCAACCGCCTTGGCACCAATGTAGATGAGAAAAACAAACGACTGGCGGCCGTGATAAAGGGCGTTGAAAGTCTAGACTTTGGCAGCTTTGAAGACCATGAAATAGACCTTTTTGGCGATGCCTACGAATTTCTTATCTCTAATTATGCAGCCAATGCGGGTAAGTCGGGTGGCGAGTTCTTCACGCCCCAAAACGTTTCCAAGCTTATTGCGCGCCTTGCCTTGCTGGGACAGGCCGAGGTTAACAAGGTTTACGACCCCGCTTGTGGGTCGGGTTCGCTGTTGCTTCAGGTAAAAAAGCTGCTTGGCGAGGGCGTGATTGAGGGCGGCTATTGGGGACAGGAGATTAACCACACCACCTACAACCTAGCCCGCATGAACATGTTTTTGCACAACATCAACTACGATAAGTTTCATATTGCGCTGGGCGACACGCTGTTAAATCCCCAATACGGCAACGATAAGCCTTTCGATGCCATTGTTTCTAACCCGCCTTATTCGGTGACTTGGGTGGGTGCGGGCGACCCCACGCTTATCAACGACACGCGTTTTGCCCCTGCTGGCGTGTTGGCGCCCAAGTCTAAGGCCGACTTTGCTTTTGTGTTGCACGCCCTTAATTATCTTTCGGCTCGTGGTCGTGCTGCCATCGTATGTTTCCCCGGTGTGTTTTATCGTGGCGGTGCCGAGCGGAAAATAAGGCAGTATTTGGTGGACAACAACTTTGTGGAAACGGTTATTGCCCTTCCGCCCAACTTGTTTTATGGCACTAGCATTGCCGTTAACATCCTGGTGTTGTCTAAACATAAGCCCGACACCCGCACGCAGTTTATCGATGCCAGTGGCGAAGCGTTTTATAAGAAAGAAACCAACAACAATGTGTTGCTGCCCCAGCATATCGACCGCATTGTAGACATCTTTGCTGCAAAGGCCGATGTGCAATATGTGGCCACCTCGGTTAACCATCAGGCCATTGCCGAGAACGATTATAACCTGTCGGTTAGTTCGTATGTGGAGGCCGAAGACACGCGCGAGGTGATAGACATTGCAAAGCTTAACAGCGAGGTGGCGCAAACCGTGAAATGCATCGACACGCTTAGGGCCGACATCGACGAAATTATTAAACAACTGGAAGCATGAAATATATTGAGAAGTTGCTTAATGGGGCAGAGGTGAAATGGATGACGGTAGAAGAAATCAGTAAAAACATATCTTCTGGTGGAACTCCACGTTCAAATGTTGCTGCATATTATGGTGGAAATATACCTTGGCTTAGAACACAAGAGGTAAACTTCAGGGAAATATGGGATACTGGGATAAAAATAACAGAAGAAGGATTGAACTCATCAAGTGCAAAATATATCCCTGCTAATTGCATAATTGTTGCCATGTATGGTGCAACAGTGGGGCGCGTTGGCATCAATAAAATACCTTTGACCACAAATCAGGCTTGCGCTAATATAGAAGTGAATGATAATATTGCGTATTATAGATATATTTATCACTATTTGTCAAGCCAATACGAATATATTAAATCTTTGGGAGCAGGTTCTCAGACAAATATAAATGCAGGAATAGTAAAAAAAATAAAGGTCCCCATCCCCCCTCTTTATGTTCAAGAAGAAATAGTACGCATTCTCGATAAGTTTACTACGCTGGAAGCGGAGCTGGAAGCGGAGCTGGACTACCGCAAGCGGCAGTATGAGTATTATCGCAACCAATTGTTATCTTTGGATGTGCTAATTAGAGAGCAAGGGTTAGACAAAGTAGAGTATAAAGCTCTGAGTGAGGTGGCGGAAATAAGAAGAGGTAAAAGACTTGTAAAGAGTGAATTGAGCACTTCTGGAAACTATGCTGTATACCAAAACAGTATGATACCGCTTGGATATTATAGTAAAAGTAATGTTTCGGAAGGAACAACATTTGTTATTAGTGCAGGGTCTGCAGGTGAAATAGGCTATAGCCCTAATAGATTTTGGGCGGCAGATGATGTTTATTACTTTATCTTTACCGACGGAGTTTGTAGTAAGTATGTATACTACTTCCTTCTGATAAAGCAGCAAAGTATTAAACGGCAGGTTAGGCGTGCAAGTGTACCACGCTTATCAAAGAGCGCATTTGAAAAAATCAAAATCCCCATCCCCCCTCTTGCCGAACAACAACGCATTGTCTCCATCCTTGATAAGTTTGAAGCCCTAACCACTTCCATCAGCGAGGGCTTGCCCAAGGAGATTGCATTGCGTAGAAAGCAATACGAATATTATCGCAACCAATTACTCTCGTTCGCTTAACCACTGCCCAAAACCAAGCCCTAACGCACTAAGCGGCCGCAAAGGCAACGAAATGATGATAGAAAACTTTTAAGATACAAAACAAATACACAATGACACAATACGCCACCATAGCAGAATTGCAAAACTTTATTGTGCTAAACAGCTACACCAAGGCTGCCATGCTGAACGAGACGCCTGCTGGTTATCAAACGGAAGCACAACTGGAAAATGAGCTTATTGCCGACCTACGAAACCAAGGCTACGAGTATTTGCCCAACCTTAATTCGCCCCAAGCTTTGCTCGATAATGCGCGGGTGCAGCTGCAAACGCTTAACAACATTGTGTTTACAGATGCCGAATGGCAGCGTTTTAACGAAGAATTTCTGAATAAAGAGAACGACAGCATAACAGACCAAACACGAAAAATACAAGGATGCTGCGTGTACGACTTCACCTTCGACGACGGACACCTGCAAAACATCACGCTGATTGACAAACAAAACCATGCACGAAACAAGTTGCAGGTGATTAACCAGTTTGAACAAACAGGCACGCAAGCCAACAGATATGATGTTACCATACTGGTTAACGGGCTGCCCATGGTGCAAGTGGAACTGAAAAAACGGGGCGTAAACATACGCGAAGCCTTTAACCAAGTGCACAGATATAGCAAAGAAAGCTTTAACAGCGATTGCTCGCTGTATAAGTACTTGCAAATATTTGTTATATCTAATGGCACCGATACGCGATATTTTGCCAATACCGTAAAGCGAAACAAAAACAGTTTCGACTTTACCATGAACTGGGCTACCTTTGATAATAAACGCATAAACGACCTGAAAGACTTCACCGCCACGTTCTTACAGAAAAACACCTTGATGCAGGTGCTGTTCACTTACTCGGTGTTCGACGTTAACAACACGCTGCTTATTATGCGCCCTTATCAAATTGCTGCCACCGAAAGGCTGATATGGAAGATTAAAAGCTCGTATCAAGCCAAGCTGTGGAGCAAGCCCGAAGGCTGGGGCTATGTGTGGCACACAACGGGGAGCGGTAAGACACTTACTAGCTTTAAGGCTGCACGACTTGCCACAGAGCTCGACTTTATAGATAAGGTGTTTTTTGTGGTAGACCGCAAAGACCTTGACCACCAAACGATGAGAGAGTATAATAAGTTTGCGCCCGACAGCGTAAACGGATCGATAAGCACGGCCGAACTGAAACGAAACATCCTGAAAAAAGACAACCGCATTATCGTTACCACCATTCAGAAACTGAACAACCTGATGAAGAGCGAAGCCAACTTGGAGGTTTATGGTCAGCAGGTGGTGTTTATCTTCGACGAATGCCATCGCTCGCAGTTTGGCGAAGCACAGAAAAACCTGCAACGAAAGTTTAAGCGCTTTTACCAATTCGGCTTTACTGGCACGCCCATCTTCCCCGAAAATGCAGCAGGAGCAGAAACAACGGCCCACGTTTTTGGAAGAGAATTGCACGCCTATGTTATTACCGATGCCATAAGAGACGAGAAGGTGTTGAAGTTTAAGGTGGACTATAACGCCGTGCGGCCACAGTTTAAGCGCATCGAAACCGAACAAGACGAACTGAAACTGAAGGCTGCCGAAAACGCAAAGCTGCTGCTTCACCCCGAACGTATTAAGGAGGTGTCGCAATATGTGCTGCAAAATTTTAGGATAAAAACCCACCGAAGCGCAGGCAACGGCAAGGGGTTTAATGCCATGTTTGCCGTGAGCAGCGTTGAGGCTGCCAAGCTGTATTACGAAGAACTGAACAGGCAACAACGCCACAGCGATAAGAAACTGAAGATTGCCACCATCTTTTCGTTTGCGGCTAACGAAGAACAAGCGGCAGCGGGCGAAATAGCAGACGAGAACTTTGAGGTTACGGCCATGAACAGCAGTGCCAAAGAGTTTCTAACGATGGCCATAAACGACTACAACGCCATGTTTAAAACCAATTACAGCGTGGATAGTAATGGGTTTCAAAACTATTATCGCAACCTCTCTGATAGGGTGAAAAACCAAGAAGTAGACTTGCTTATCGTGGTGGGCATGTTCCTTACGGGCTTTGATGCGCCCACGCTCAACACCTTGTTTGTGGATAAAAATTTGCGCTATCATGGGCTGATACAGGCTTTCTCGCGTACCAATCGCATTTACGATGCCACAAAAACCTTTGGCAACATCATTACGTTTAGAGACCTTGAACAGGCAACGGTAGATGCCATTAGCCTGTTTGGCGATGCCAATACGAAGAACGTGGTGCTCGAAAAAAGCTACAACGAGTATATGTTGGGCTTTATGGATATTGTGTCGGGCGAGGCAAAACGGGGCTATGTGGAGGTAGTTAAGCAGTTGAAAGAGCAGTTCCCGGACCCAACAGAGATTGAAACAGATGCCGATAAAAAGGCGTTTGTGAAACTGTTTGGCGAGTATCTGAAGGTTGAAAACGTGCTGCAAAACTACGATGAGTTTACACAACTGAAAGACTTGCAGTATATTGATAAGGCGGATGCCGCCGCTGTGGAGGCGTTTAGGGATGCACATTTCTTAACCAACGAGCAGGTGGAGGAGATGATGGCGGTGGATGTGCTGGCCGATAGGGCCGCACAAGACTATCGCTCTACTTACAACGACATACGCGAATGGTGGCGCAGGGAAAGAGAAGAGAACAAGCACGATGAGACGAAGATAGACTGGGACGATGTGGTGTTTGAGGTTGACTTGCTGAAATCGCAGGAAATTAACCTTGACTATATCCTGGAATTGGTGTTTGAACACAACAAGAACACAAAGGATAAGGATGCGCTGATTGACGAGGTGCGTAGGCTGATTAGGTCGAGCATCGGCAATAGGGCGAAAGAAAGCTTGGTGGTAGACTTCATTAACCAAACCGATTTGGAGGACATTGAGGACAAGGCAGGTATTATCGATGCCTTTTTTGACTATGCACAACAACAGCAGAAGATAGAGGCGGAGAAACTTATAGCCAATGAGGGGCTGAACGTGGAGGCTGCCAAACGATATATGCAAAGGTCGCTTAAAAACGAATATGCCAGCATAAACGGCACCGACCTCAATGAGATACTCCCCAAAATGAGTCCGCTAAATCCGCAATTCCTACCTAAGAAGCGAACGGTGCTGCAAAAAATCATGGATTTTGTAGAGAAGTTTAAGGGCGTGGGCGGCACGCTTTAAACCCCATCTGTTGTTAGCAACGTTCTGAGTTGATGTGTTGTTGATGCATGTGTTTGTGTTATTCTTGAAGGTGTTGTGCACTAAGCCTTCAAGAATAACACAGGCAAGATGCCGACAAGCAAACGAATGATGTACGGAAAGCAATGTAAACCGGAACTGTATATCACCACTTCTTCGTAAGCAGACGCTGAGAAAACCTTTGTAGTAAGTTATGGGATAACAGCCTCACGCTATACGCGTGGAGACTATTACGACCACTCCTTGACTACGTTTGAAGTTTCTCAGGCTTCGCTTACGCAAGATGATGGTTATAACACCTCTTTTAGTCCAATAAGATGCGTTTGCCACCAACAGGCCTAGCGCGATGCTTTAGCTTGTGACGATAGTGTTTATATAGTGTTCCACCTTCAGCCTTGTCCTTACGTATCATACGGTATATGGTTTCATGACTAATATGCTTGCCATCCATTAATCTTCTCAACAACTTGCAGATTAACTCCTCTAGAATGGTGCGGAAGTACAACGTTAATTTGTAAAGATTGATTACTTAAATTAACGTTGTCAGAAAACTAACCCCATCACATTAACCCCTCAAAAATCACCAACTAAAAAAACATTTTCACCCCAATAATCAGTGTTCGTCCGCGCAGTGCATACTGATTATAGGTGCTGCTCAGGTTGTTATATGTCGCGTTGTTGTAATAACGTTGGTTTAGGATGTTGTTCAGGTGCAGCGTAAAGTCGGTTTTGTGGTATTTGTACAAGCAACTGAAGTCGGCAAAGAACGTGTGTTTGCGTGCGCCATCATTAAAATAGCTGGCGTAGTGTTCGGCCGAGAGCGAGAAGTTTAAGGCATCTGTCGGCATCAATGTTAGTTCCAACTCTTGTATTAATAGCTTGGTGCGATTCTTCATTGCGCTAATTTCAAGTGCGTTAATGCTATGCTGTGCCCGATAAGCGATGTCTAGCCATGTCCACACATTGCTGTTGAGGCTGGCCGACGTTTGCAACGAGCCCGTCTTAAACTCGGTGTTGATGCCATTTTGATACATGCTGCTAGTGTTTTGGGATAATACGCACCGCGCGTTGAACGTTCCTTTAAGCCATTCCAAACGCTTGCTTATAGTGACGAGAGCCATTATCCCATGCGAATTGTTATCGCTTTCCACCGTAGAATAGTGTGTCATGCCATGCCTATCTACACTTTTGGTGCGTGAGAGGTTGCTGTAACGTGTGTCGTAACCCACACTAGCGCGAACGAAAAGCATGTGGGCGTAGTCAGCGTACGAAACGTACGCCATCTTTTGACAGCTACGCGACCCGTAGAAGTTGATGGGTGACATCTCGAATGTGCGATAATCTACCAGTATGGGCATCGCGTGACTATCGTTAACTGCGGGTTCTTGCCTATTTATCGACATCTTTGCCCCAATCTTCCAGCGTGAGTTAATATCCCAGTTAAGGCTTAGGTTGGGCGAGAAAAACAGTCTGTTGGCCACAGATGTGCCAAAATAATGACATACGTTTAGAGGCATCTGTAGCGTTCCGCGCAGTCCCCTGTGCTTATAGGTGATGGTGGGTTGAACGATTAGAGCCGTGTAATTGATGTTGGCGTTTTCGTAAAAGGTCGTGTCAAGAGGCATTGTTCGATAGTCGTTTTCAATGTCCATGACCTGTATACGGCCTTCTGCGTTCATCTCTAACGCCCATCGGCGCGTGTTGAAGGTGAGGTTTAACTGCGTAGACGATAAAAACTGGCGTCGCTTCACGTCTTGTTGCCGCGTACTGTCGTTAATTACTGCTAGCCGTTCGGGCATAAAGCGGTACTGGTTGACGGATGTTAGCTTGGCGTGATGCTTACCAATGGCACGTATCCATTGCAGGTTGTTCTCGATGGAATGCATGTCCGAATGTGTCTCCGACTGGTTATTGTCGTCGCCACGGGTAATGGTTCGATTGCGTTTCCATGTCGAGGCGTATTTAATTTCGTTCGAAAAGAAGCTCCGTTCCTTATCGTTCTTAAACAGTATGGCTGCCGACAGTTCCCTGTTGTTAAAGATGCCGTGCTCCGTTGTGGTACGTGTCAAGGTGGTGTCGGCCAGAAAATATGACAGGCCATGTTCCCTTACTGCGGTGTTGCGGTCGTCAGAGTAATACAGTTTTGTACGCAAAATGCCCGTCTCAGACACCTTTTGTACATTTCCCACGTTAACGATGTGTGTGCGCCCAAAGCGTGTTCGGCCCTCGTCTAGTGATCCAGGTCTTCCTAATGAGGTACTAATAAAGGGAGTTGGGGTGCTGGTCGATACCCGTCTTAACAACTCGTCAAGTGTCAGCATCTTGTTTTCGCTCATGATATCCTTGCCCGTGTTGTTACTCTTGGCCGTTAACGATGTCTGGTTAACGGCAGATAGGCGTGCGCCGAAGCCCTCTGACTCCCAGAGCTTTGGTAGTCCTGTCGCAGCCCTTACATTGCCGCTCCATCGTCCCTTGGCCTTGTCTTTCAGGGCGAGGTTAAGTGCGGTACCGCCCTCGGCCTTATTTTTTCGCATCGTTTTCTTCGATTGGAAATTTTCGACAACGTCTACACGCGAAATTATATCGTGCGAAATGTTTCGCGTGGCGATGTTATATTGCCCGTCGAATAAGTCAACTCCTTCGACAAGAAATTGGTCTATCGCTTTTCCGTTGTACGAAACCGTGCCCTCTTTGCTTACGTCGATGCCCGGCAGCTTTCGTAGAACGTCGCCGATGGTGCGGTCTTTCTGTGTGGCAAAGGACGACACCAGATAGCTCGTTGTGTCGTTGCGATGTGTTATTTTGTCGGGTTTCACGTACACATCCTTTATCTCGAAGGCCTTGGGTTGCATCTCCATGCGGTAGAATGTTTGGCTGGTAAGGGTGCATTGAACCGTTTGGTGGGTCATGCTGCTTACCACCAGCGTTGCGTCTGCCACCTTTTCGCGCCTTACCATAAGGCTAAACTCACCCTTGGCAGAAGTCTGCGTGTTATAGATAATGATGTTTTTGGCGTTGCGAATGGC
>ENA-OWNK01001361-OWNK01001361.1-metagenome-genome-assembly--contig:-NODE-1361-length-10553-cov-7.424367_pt1 | contig 10553 bp, 8 predicted proteins | sample MGYA00245343_ERZ651121 | MGnify/ENA primary metagenome ERZ651121 (study PRJEB26857, sample SAMEA4031775) | metagenome | biome: human; feature: oral; material: saliva | place: Philippines | collected 2014... | reverse complement strand
TCAGGAGCACAACTAATTATACTTGGGACAGGTGATAGACATTATGAAGATGCACTTCGTTCTCTAGAACATCGACGTCATGATAAGGTTCGAAGCTTAATAATGTTCTCATCAGAGATGTCATCGAAGGTATATAGCTCATGCGATATGTTTTTAATGCCATCAAAAACAGAGCCCTGCGGTTTATCACAATTAATTTCTATGCGTTATGCGACAGTGCCAATTGTACACCGCGTAGGAGGGCTGCGTGATACAGTAGAGCCATTTGATGGAAAAAATGGAACAGGATTCACATTTGAAAGTTTTGATGCATATGATATGTTAGATGCAGTTTATAGAGCAACATATTGCTATTATCAAGAAAGACATAATTGGAATAAATTAATGAAAAATACAAGAGGATAATTAGCCATAACATCTCAAGAAATAGTTATATTCTGCAAATTGTACTTTTATTAGTTATCATAATATTGAAATAGTTGCGACACCAAAGGTTTTATGGTATAATGTATAAATTAAATTGTATTATTACAGTTTGAGGAGATTGAAATTGAAAATAAAATATTAGAACAAAAAAATTATGAAAGGAAGATTTTTTTATGAGCGAAGAAACAACAAAAAAACATAAAAAGAATGTAGTTGTTAAAAAGGCTGTAAGTTTGGAAACATTTGTCTTTTTAGCGATATTCTTCTCAATATTTGGGCTTATGGCGAGAAAAATGGGAACACCGCTTATGTTTAAAACTATGATGGCAACGGCTCATGATTTATTACTGAATACAGTATTTTTCATTATGGCGATGGCTGTTATTGCCGGAGCAATGAGTGCTCTGTTATCAGAGTTTGGGGCGATAGCGTTAATTAATAAAATATTTGCACCGCTTATGAAACCTCTTTGGGGAATGCCTGGGGCCAGTGTAACTGGAGCAGTAGCGACGTATTTATCAGATAACCCAGCAATTATTCCATTCTCGAAAGATAAACGTTTTATAGCGTTCTTTAAAAAATACCAAGTTCCAGCGTTATGTAACTTAGGGACAGCATTCGGTATGGGGCTTATCGTAACGATGTTTATGATGGGACAAGGAGCTGGTTTTGTAAAAGCAGCGATTATTGGGAATGTTGGAGCTATTATAGGTAGTATAATAAGTGTGCGTCTAATGTTAAGACAAACTAAGAAATACTACGGAGATGAAGCTGAAGATCCAGTTGTAGATGCTGAAGTTGAAGGTCAATCACTGGATAAAGTTAGAATCGTACGTGATGGGAATCTATTCCAACGTACTTTAGATACTATCTTAGAAGGTGGTAAAGTAGGGGTAGAAATGGGTATGGCTATTATTCCAGGGGTGCTTATCGTTTGTACTTTTGTAATGATGTTAACATTTAAAATGCCTGCTGGAGGATATACTGGAGCAGCTTATGAAGGTGTAGGATTCCTACCTTGGTTAGGTGAAAAATTAAAATTTATTCTTGAACCACTATTTGGATTTCATTCTGCAGAGGCGATTGCCTTCCCAATCACAGCGTTAGGAGCTGTAGGAGGAGCGATTTCTTTAGTGCCAGAATTTTTAAGAAGTGGTCTTATTGGACCAAATGATATCGCAGTATTTACAGCGATGGGAATGTGCTGGAGTGGATACTTAAGTACACACATCGGTATGATGGATGCACTTGGAGTTAGAAAATTATCTTCAAAAGCCATTCTTTCTCACACAATAGGTGGTATAGTCGCAGGAATTGTAGCCCACTATTTATTTGTATTATTAGGGTAATAGAATCACACAAGGCGTAGCTTAAAAAGTTACGTCTTTTTATTATTGTAGGATTTTAGAAATCTATTGAAATTTTTATTTAAAAAACTATTGATGGACATTATTAATTCTCATGATTTCTTGAAGAGAAGTGCGGGAAGTAGTATAATTAAACTATATGTACTTTTTTACAAATATTATAAAAAGGGGAAATCTTTTATGGAAAGATTTAAGAGTGTTAATTTTTATTATACCTTAGGTATAATGTTAGTTATTTCGTTAGCCGCGAAATATCTTGCGCAAGTACCAGCGTTAAAACTTTTTGGACACTTGGTAATTGCACTTGTTATTGGTATGGCGCTACAAACATCAAACGGATTGAAAGAACAGGTTAAGGCGGATATTCCGTTTATAAGCAATAAGTTCTTACGTCTTGGAATAATTTTACTAGGGTTTAAGCTAGCGTTGGATAGACTTTTAGCTGAAGGGAAGAAAACATTAGTCGTTGCCTTCTTTATTGTACTATTTATGATTACTTTAACTTACTTTATGTGTCGAGCGTTTAAAGTTGATCATGAACTTGCTCTATTGTCTTCATGTGGTTGTGGTATCTGTGGTGCTGCGGCAGTTATGGGGGTAAGTGGTCAGCTTCGTGCGAAAACTGATAACAGTGTTCTTGCTGTTGCGGTAGTAGCGATTTTAGGTACAGTATTTACCTTGATAGAAGTAACTTTGCAGCCTTATCTAGGTCTCGATGCGTATAACTACGGAGTATTTACTGGAGGAAGTCTTCATGAAATAGCCCACGCAGTAGCGGCAGGAGGTGCAGGAGGTCAAGTAGCGTTAGATGCTGCGATTCTTACTAAGTTATCTCGCGTGCTTATGCTTATAGTCGTTGCAGGTGTGCTAATTGTAGTTAATAAAAAGACTCAAGATGAAACAAAAGGTAAAGTTCCGATGCCGTACTTTATTTTAGGATTTATCTTTATGAGTATCTTAGGAAGTTATGTTACTTTCTTAAAACCATTAGCGCCTTTCTTCGTTGATGCAGCGTATATCTTCTTAGGTATGGCAATGGCAGCTCTTGGTATGAGTGTTAACTTTAAAGTTATTAAAGAACGTGGTGTGCGAGTATTTACAGCGTGCTTCTTATCATCGGTGATTTTAATGATAGTTTGTTACGTAGTTGCTAGATTTATTTTCTAATAAGACGACTAAGTGTGCTTTTTAAGAAGCGTAGCTTGAATGTAATAAAAAATAAAAAATCGATAAAGGAGAATAGTTATGACAATTACTAAAATTTTAGGGATAAAGTATCCAATTTTTCAAGGGGCGATGGCTCAAATTGCACGTCATGAACTTGTTTCTGCGGTATCTAATGCTGGAGCGTTAGGAATACTAGCTTCAGGAGGAGTAAGCCCAGAAGAACTACGTAAAGAGATTAAACAGTGTAAAGAACTTACAGATAAGCCCTTTGCGGTTAATCTAATGCTTATGATGCCGAATATCGATGAAATAATAGATGTTGTTATCGAAGAAGGTGTCAAAATCGTCACAACAGGTGCGGGAACACCTAGAAAGTTCATGCCACGCTTAAAAGAAGCTGGGATAAAAGTTATTCCAGTTATTCCTTCTGTGAAAGCTGCGGTAAAAATGGAAGAGTTAGGTTGTGATGCTGTTGTTGTTGAAGGTATGGAAGCTGGAGGACACGTTGGAACCAGCACTACTATGGCGTTATTACCACAGGTAACAAGTGCGGTGAATATTCCTGTAATCGCGGCTGGTGGTATAGCTGATGGACGCGGAATCGCTGCGGCATATTGCTTGGGAGCTAGTGGAGTTCAGATGGGAACTGTATTCTTAGCTTCGGAAGAATGTCCGGTGACAGCTGCATATAAAAATATGATTTTAGAAGCGGTCGATACATCAACTACCTTAACTGGAGAAAAATTTGGAGCTCCTGTGCGTGGTATTAAAAATGAACTGACAAAAAGATATCATGAACTAGAAGAACAATCTTCAACTCTTATGGAGTTAGAAGAGTTAACGCTTGGTTCATTAAGACGAGCTGTTTACGATGGTGATGTAGAAAATGGATCTGTTATGGCGGGACAAATTGCAGGATTAGTGACTGAAATTCGCCCTGTTAAGAACATAATAGAAGATGTTATAAAAGAAGCACAAGAAGTGTTGAAGAAAACAGAAATATAGAATGTAACTTAGACCTTAGGGAACAAAAAAGTACCTAAGGTTTATTTTTTTGAAGAAGTGGTCTGCTCGATAGAAAGTATAGTGTGAAAATAATCTTTATTTGAATTTCTAAAGGTTGCAAAATTACAGAGAATAACCATATTTCAATTGACTATAGTTACTCTTTATTATATTATAGTTATATAATTTATCTTTATTACAATAGGAGGGTTTTATGATAGACCAAAGACGTAAACATGTTACTTATGGTTCTTCTTTTAAAGACTTCTTTAAAGGTTTCGTGGACTTCACAGGTTATACATCTGTATCTGGACACTGGTTTCCTGTAGGGAGTATTTTAGGGGGACTTATCTTACTAACAGTTATAGTATTCCAAGGTATGTTTTCTTCAATTACTAGTATTGGTAGAAAATCAAGCCGCAGCTCAGATTACCTATTAAGTGGAGGAGCGTTTAGTGATGGAGTATCTACTCTTCAAACAGGATTAGCATTCGGAATATTTATTATTATAGCTGGACTTATTTTAATTTTACCTCTAACTGCAAGTTTCGCAAGAAGACTACGTGATGTAGGTTTTGCAACATGGGGAATTGTTATTTTAATAGCTTTATATTACATTTTAAGTTATTTCTCAGTGTATTTATTAACTCCAGTTTATGCTATTGTATTCTTCTTTGTGTTAATGTCACTACCATCAAATGCGGTAGAAACTAACTCAAACAGTGAGTTTGCTAGATTCTTCTTAAGACAAACACCACAAGCTCAACAATACTATAGCCAATTTGCAAATCCATTTGGACAACCAGTTCAATATGATCAATTCGGTAACCCAATTCCGAATCAACCACAATTCAACAATGGTATGAATCAAGGATTCCAAGGACAACCACAAGGATTCAATCCAAATGCACCACAAGGACGTCCACAACAAGGATTCCAAGGGCAGGCACCACAAGGATTTAATCCAAACGCGCAATATGGAGGACAACCACAAGGATTCAATCCGAACGCACAACGCGGAGGACAACCACAAGGATTCAATCCAAACGCACAACGTGGAGGACAACCACAAGGGTTCAATCCAAATGCACAACACGGAGGGCAACCACAAGGATTCAATCCAAATGCGCAACACGGAGGACAACCACAAGGGTTTAATTCAAACGCGCAACACGGAGGACAACCACAAGGGTTCAATCCAAACGCACAGCGCGGAGGACAACCGCAAGAGTTCAATCCAAATGCACAGCACGGAGGACAACCACAAGGGTTTAATCCAAACGCACAACATGGAGTGCAAGAACAAGCTGCAGTGAATGAAGTTCAAGAAGAACGTCCAGTGCAAGCTTCTCAAGAAGTGCATGGTGCACCAGAACAACATGTAGAGGTAGCGCCACAAGTGGAAACTGCGCCAGTAGTAGAAGCTCCAGCTCCTCAAGTTGAAGAAACTCACCAAGTAGAAACTGTAGCTGTTGCTGGTGGAGCAAGAAGCAGAAGACTTCAAAAGCTGAATAGAGCTGAAGAAGAAGTTGCTTTTAAAAAAAGAAGATAATTAAAAAGGTGATCTAGTAGATTGATTAAAAGGTTCAAGTACAAAACTTGGACCTTTTTTAAGTCTTGGAAATTTCCTATTTCAAGAGAATTTTTGATTTTTTCTTATTTGATAATTTTACTACTCTAAAGTATAATACTTACGAGTAGTAAAATTGAACGGGTGAGATCATAGATTTTTCACAGAATAAGTAATAAAGTAGTATAGAACGCTCATCGTTGTGCGGATAAATCTTCGCAGAGAGAATTTAGAAATCCTAACTGACTTTAATTTATCACCGTTATGAAAACATCTTAGAAATAATTATGAAAATAAAAAAACGCTCATCATTTAGAAAAACAATCAAATATTAAAAATAAAGCACTCATATTAATCATTTATTTTGATTATTTATGAGTGTTTTTGCTTGAATTTGATTGAATAGCTATATTATATTAGATATAATAATCATGGGAGTTAGGAGATAAGAAATGTTGAATGAAAGATGGAATAAAATTTTAGATTTATTAGATGAAAGAGGTTCGTTGAATCTAAAAGAGTTGATGGAGTATTGTAATGTTTCAGAAGCTACGATAAGACGAGATCTTACGAATTTAGAAGATAAAAATTTATTATATAGAACACACGGTGGTGCGATGAAACGCTCAGCAGCCCGAGGTAGTGAAGAAAGTGTCGAAGCAAAACGTGCAGACTTCCTACAAGAAAAAAGAGAAGTTGCGAAGTACATTTGCGATAATATCTTACAATCAGGGCAGACGATTTATCTTGATGCTGGGACATCGACATATGAAATGATAGAATACCTTCGTGATAGAAGAATAACTGTTGTGACGAATTCAACATATCATTTACCAAAACTTATCAATAATAAAATTCATACGATAATCTTAGGTGGGACGATAAAACATTCTACTCAAGCTGTCATTGGTTCTGTCGCTATCGAACAACTGAAGAAATACAGTTTTGATATGTGTTTTGTAGGTTGTAATGGAATAGATGAAACTTTTGGTGTGACGACAGCTGAAGAAAATGAAGCGTTTATCAAAGCGACGGCATTAAAAAATGGTAAGAGAAAATACATTCTTGCTGATAAGTCAAAATTCGGTCATAGAAAATTCCAAAAATTTGCCGAATTAGATGATGTAACTATCGTATCTTATGAAGTTCCAGAACAATATAAGCAATTTAAAAATATAATAGAAGTAAAAAGTATGAAGGAGGACTAATAGTGTATTATACAATTACTTTAAATCCGGCTGTTGACATGCTGACAACGGCGGAAAATTTTGCACTTGGAAAGCTAAATAGAACCCAAGAAGCGAAGTACGTAGTAGGTGGAAAAGGTATTAACATCTCTATCTTACTAAACAACGTTGGTGTTGATAGTAAAGCGTGGGGGTTTGTCGCAGGATTTACAGGGTATTTTATAAAATCAGAACTAGATAACTTAGGTGTAAAACATGATTTTGTAGAAACACGTGGAGCGACTAGAATCAACATGAAATTAACTACAGAAACTGAGACTGAAATTAATGGTCAAAGTAGTAGTGTAAGCCTAGATAACGTGAGCGACTTCTTTACAAAATTAGAAGTGTTGACGAAAGAAGATGTAGTATTCTTGTCAGGTAATGTTATCGCGGGAATGGGTGTTGAAGACTTTAAAGCAATCGCTAAGAGAGTATCGGTATCAGGAGCGACGTTAGTTGTAGATAGTAATAAGGAGTTAGTGCTAGATACACTTCAATACAGACCGTTTGTAGTTAAGCCGAATGAATTCGAACTTGGTGAAATGTTTGGTGTAACTTTAAATAGTATAGAAGAAATCTTACAATACGCTGAAAAACTACAAGAACGCGGTGCGAAAAACGTTCTTGTTTCACGTGGAGCAGACGGAGCTTTACTACTAACTGAAGATAAAGAAGTATTCGAAGTAAATGTAGCTAAAGGTAAGATAGTATCGACTGTTGCGGCGGGAGATAGTATGCTTGCGATGTTTGTTGCGAAATACAATGAGACAAAAGACTACCAAGAAGCTCTACGCTATGCATCGGCAGCTGGTGGTGCGACATCATTCTCAGTAGGAGTAGGAAGCAAAAAACTAATTGAAGAATTACTACCACAAATTGAAGTTAAGAAATTAAAATAAGGCTCTGATAGATTAACGGTGGGAAAATAAAAAATAGATTCCCAAAATTCGAAGCCGAAAAATAAAACTTCGATAGGCAATTCTGGGGGACTGACTCAAAAGTCCTAAATTATTTATAGAAAAAAATATTTCCTCGGAAATATGTAATTAACAAAGGAGAAAGAAATGAAATTAACAGATGTTATAAATTATGACTTAGTTCAATTCGGATTCAGCGCTGCTGATAAAAAAGAAGCTCTGGATAAACTAACAAGTATGTTAGTGGAAAAAAATATTATCGCTAGTAAAGAAAACTTCTTAAATGCCTTACTAGCTCGTGAAGCTCAATCAACTACAGGAGTAGGAGAAAACGTAGCTATCCCTCACGCAAAAAGTGCAGACTTCAACAAAGCGATGATCGTTTATGCGAAAAGTGACGAAGGTGTTGAGTGGGAAAGTTTTGACGGACAACCTGCAAAACACATCTTTATGATCTGTGCGCCAGACGGTGGGGCAGACGAGCACCTTAAAGCTCTAGCTTCATTATCACAAGCTCTTATGGATGCGGATGTAAAAGCAGGATTGGATAAAGCTACTACGAAAGCAGACGTAGAAAAAGTATTTGCAGACTTCGTAGCGAAAACAGAAACTCCAAAAGAAGAAAAACCAACAGCTTCAAGTGGAGAAAAACCGTATATCATCGCGGTAACAGCTTGTCCAACAGGTATTGCTCACACATTCATGGCTGCGGAAAAAATTAAAGAAACAGCAAAAGCGATGGGATTAGATGTTAAAGTAGAAACAAACGGTCAAATTGGTGTAGAAAACAAACTTACAAAAGAAGATATCGAAAGAGCAGCGGGAATCATCGTTGCGGCTGATAAAAAAGTAGAAGTTGCACGTTTTGATGGATATCCAACAATTATGACGAAAGTTGCGGATGGAATTAACAAACCAGAAGAACTTATCCAAACAATCTTAGATGGAAAAGCTCCTATCTACAAACACGACGGAGCTGTAGATGCTTCAGAAGATTCTTCAGCAAATGAAAGTATCGGACGTCGTGCTTATAAACACCTAATGGAGGGTGTAAGTAACATGCTACCATTCGTAGTAGCTGGTGGTATTCTTATTGCATTATCATTCATCTGGGGTATTAACTCATTTGATCCGAAAGATCCATCTTACAACAAAGTTGCAGAAGTATTATTCTACTTCGGTAAAATTTCATTTAGTATGATGTTACCAATCCTAGCTGGATTCATCGGTCGTTCTATCGCTGACCGCCCTGGATTCATCGTTGGTATGATCGGTGGTATTTTAGCAGATCCAAGTATTTTAGGTCTGAAAAGTGATTTATTAGCATACACTCCTTCAGGATTCTTAGGAGCGTTAGTAGCCGGGTTCTTAGCTGGTGGTATTATCCAAGTATTAAAAATTTCATTCAGCTGGATGCCGCGTTCATTAGATGGTATTAAACCAATCTTCCTATTCCCTATCTTAGGATCACTAATCATGGGATTACTAATGATCTTCCTAATCAATGCGCCAATGGCAAGTGTTATGGAAGGATTAAAACACTTTATCGAAAGTCTTAACGGAAGCGGTAAATTCATCCTTGGATTCGTAGTAGCAGCGATGATGGCTATCGATATGGGTGGTCCAATTAACAAAGCTGCTTATGTAACAGGTACAGCGTTACTAACATCTGCAGGTTCAGCAGGAAGTGATGTAATGGCTGCGGTTATGATCGGTGGTATGGTACCTCCATTAGCAATCGCTGTTTCAGCAACAATCAACAAAAACATCTGGCCAAAAGCTCAACGTAGTGGAGCGTTAGTTAACTACGTAATGGGATTATCATTCATCACAGAAGGTGCTATTCCGTTCGCAGCAAGTAACCCAACACGTGTTATCCCACCATTATTCATCTCAAGTGGTATTGCTGGAGCTCTAAGTATGACTTTTGGTGCTGTATCAAAAGCCCCTCACGGAGGAATCTTCGCTATCGCTGCAGGTGCTGTAAGTAATTGGCCTATGTATCTATTAGCATTAGTAATTGGTGCAGTATTAGGTGCATTACTATTAATTGCGTCATTAAGCTTTGGAAAAAAGATAGTAAATTAATACATTAAATATTTTTAAAATAAACACTACTTTACATATTGTAAAAGTAGTGTTTATTTTAATTACGAAAATTCATATAAAAGCTATGGTGAGGTTACTTGTTTTATGAAAAAGAAAAATTTAAAAAAGCCCTTCAACCAATGTATGATAAATATAAGAAAAATTTTGGAGATGATTTATTCAAAATTGCAGATGAATATAATAAATAACTATTATATTGAGGGAGGCTAATATGAGAAAAATTCTTCAAAAATATGATAAATTTGAGGAGTATTTATTAATAGGAACTTTAGTTTTCAACGTATTACTAATTTTTTCTCAAATTCTTATGAGAACAATTTTTAATTACTCATTGTCTTGGACAGAAGAATTATCTAGATATATTTTTATTTGGCATATTTTGGCAAATGAAAAAAGACATTAAGACGCCTTTGAATACAAGTATCAATGTGATGGAACAAATGAGAACGGACGGTATAACGGTGACAGGTGTGAATACAACGGTAGAATCTCTTCCGATTATTCAAATTAGTCCAACTAATATTGAACATTTAATCAGCATTTTACCAAGTCAAGTTGCAACTTATGATAAAGGAGTGATTTCTTCTCAATTATTAGTTCTAATACAATTAACGTTAGATGCGAATACTTTTACTGTAGAAAATTTTTCAGAATTAACGACATTTGTGGAAAATGGGTCTGATGTAAATGGAAATCAATATACATGGTTTAACTATAATCCGGTGAGCCGTAAAGTGATTTATGCACAACGTGCGAATCAAAT
>ENA-OWNK01001358-OWNK01001358.1-metagenome-genome-assembly--contig:-NODE-1358-length-10577-cov-8.888899_pt1 | contig 10577 bp, 16 predicted proteins | sample MGYA00245343_ERZ651121 | MGnify/ENA primary metagenome ERZ651121 (study PRJEB26857, sample SAMEA4031775) | metagenome | biome: human; feature: oral; material: saliva | place: Philippines | collected 2014... | reverse complement strand
CGGTGCCCTTGTTCAGGAAACTGCTACAGGACATGAGATTATCAGTGAATCCTTGACCTACGAAGACTATCTGGATATAGAATTTCTCAGCCGTAAACTTGGAGTTCATATGCATGCTATTACCAAAGATGGTATCTATACAGCCAATCGCAATATCGGAAAATATACCGTACACGAATCAACCCTCGTCAGCATGCCTATCTTTTACCGCACTCCTGAAGAAATGGCTGACAAGAAAATCGTCAAGTGTATGTTTATCGATGAGCCTGAAATTCTCGATGCTGCGATTGAAAAGATTCCTGCAGAATTTTATGAACGCTACTCTATTAATAAGTCCGCACCATTCTACCTCGAACTTCTCAAAAAAGGTGTAGATAAGGGCTCAGCTATTACACATCTGTCTGAAAAACTAGGATTAACAAAAGAGGAGACTATGGCTATCGGAGATGAAGAAAATGACCGTGCTATGCTCGAAGTCGTTGGAAATCCAGTTGTTATGGAAAATGGAAATCCAGAACTCAAAAAAATCGCCAAATACATCACCAAAACAAATGATGAATCAGGCGTTGCCCATGCCATTCGAACTTGGGTATTGTAACATTATTAGAATATAAAAAAACACCTCAGAAGTTAGAAATAAAAACTAACTCCTGGGGTGTTTTGATTACGGATTATTCTTCAGAGTTCCTTTTTATACTTGGAATTTTCTTATTGTCAAGTTTAGGAATACCCTTGTTCTCAATCTTGATTTCGTCAGCAGTAGGGACCTTCTGGTATACCTTAGCAGGCCTATAGAGTAAGGCAAACGAGAAGAACAAAGCAATGACACTTCCAACAGCTGCCAAGTTCCGTTTACTCGTTTCTGACGATGGGATCTTAACTCTACTTGTACTAAGGTCCTTCCATTCAGGATGCTCTTCCTCTATCTCTTTTTTCGCTTCCAAAAGTGGAACGAGTAAAAATTGATTAAAGGGCACAACTGTAGCCATGGCTGTCGCGCCTAGTGGGATAAATCTATTAAGATTTATGATGAGCAAGATACTTAGGATAGAAAAAAAACGAATAGAACTATTACTAAAACTAGTCGAATTTTATATTCTTTTTTTAGTTGCAAGTATTCTTCTTGGGTCATGTAATCAATTTCATCTTTCTCTTATATTTTGAACAGTTGAACGCAACTTTTAGTATAAATCTTTGATAAAGGCAACAACTTGACGGTTTTCAATCCTAACATGGTATCCACCGCTATTATTAACAAGTTTATCCCCTTCATATCTATCAATCTTTACAGCATAAAGACCACTTTGTAAGGGTTGATAGTTAAAAAATTCTTTCATTTGCGATTCAAGGTCTTTAAGATAAGCATCATATAACTGATCCTTCTTGTCCTCTGGAGTGTAGTAGCTAAATTGAAATTCAGGTATAAAAATATCTTGTTGGAAAAGATATTGAGCATCCATGGGATACATCCCTTGTAACACTTGTCCATTTTTTTGATTTTCCTCTAATATTTCATCATAAAGATACATGTTGCCATTTTTACTGTTAAATTGAAAACTGATTCCTTCATACTTCAAATTGGTCATTTTAGGATCTGTTATTGAAGTCTCCAATTTTTTTAAAAACTCACTGGTGCCTGGACTTATTTCAATCCCTAAATAAGCTAATTCTGGAAAAGTTTGATAGATTTTTTTGTTTTGTTTATAATCTACTTCCGCATCTGTTTTTTTATAATTTTTAAGTTCTGAAGGACGAGTATAATATTCGAAACGACTCTTAGCCTGATAGGTTTTACCGGCTATAGTTTCACTATAAGTACCATGGATTACAAATCCCCCCACGCTTGTATAGTTTTTTTCATATTCTTCTAACTCAAACTGCCCTGTAAGACCGTAGTTCTCATAAGAACGATGCACTGCTTGCTCAAGTTCATTACGACTTGCATGGGCAAATAAACCCCACATATCCATCATAGCAATAATAGGACTAAGGATTATGAGCATTGCAATTGGAATAACCACGGATAAGCAGCCAATTAATATGCCTTTTTTCATCTCTTTCTCCTAAACATTCTATACCTATTATAGCATAAAAAAGAGAGCGGTTTTCTTCTCCCTATATATTTTCATGGCCTCTTATGAGTTAATAAACAAAAAAACACTGAACTTCAGTGTTCTTTATGTTTCTTTATGCTTCTTATTATGCCCCCTGCAGGAATATAAATATCAGTCCTAAAGCCCTATTCTAAGGGCTTTTCTATCTAACTTGGTCAATTTTTGGTCAAAAATTTCGCTAACTTTTTATTCAACTCACTCCGTCAATTCCACCTTCAAGCTCATATCAGTCGGTTGTAACACTTTCTGAACCGCAGCGAGAAAGGCTAGTCCATTATCAGATGGAGAATACTGGAATGTGATATGGATGACTTTTTTATCAAAGTTATCACCATATCGATCCACATACTGCTTGCTTTCGAGGAAGTAAATATAATTGTTGATTTTTTCCTGCAGAATTTCCAGATGGACTGCTTCTATCTCTTCCTCCCAGCCAATTGGATCCACCAGAAGAAGCTCTAAATGACTATCAACTATACCAATTGCGTCAAGTTCGCTAGGTTTCAATTTTGAAACGATAGCTTGAGTGACAATTTGAGTAAACTCTTCAGAAGAAAATATTTTTTTGTTATCAGATAAATCATTAAAAATTAGGTCAGGATTATTTCGTATAAAAATTTTGTCTGACTCTTCCTGTGTATATTGCTTTTTAGATTTCCAAAAACCATAATCTGCATAATTCATCAACTCTTTACCAGTATGTTCTCCCGACATATAACTATCTACAGCTTCTTTGGGGATTTCTTGAACTACTTCTGGCATGGTAATATTAAAAGTTGGATAACGCAAGAAATACTTATCACCATCTTGACAAATTTCCAACATATCTTTTTTGCTTAAATAGATTACTTTCATTAAAATCACCTTTGTTATTTGAAACCTATTTACTAATCACTTATAGGCCAGTGCCCTGTTTCAGCATAAATCATTACTTCATATGCTCCCCTAGAAGATTCAAATGCTTTATCCATCAGTTCTTTAGTAATAGGATAGCGAACTTCTGGACCCATGGCTCCGCCAATTTCTTTAAAGAAGCTAATTTCGTAATAGCCGTCTGTCACATATACAATAAATCCATTGCCTCTATGTACAATCGTATCTGATTGATTATAATCCTCTAACTCATCTTTCTTTGGCCAACGATGATGTTCACAATAAAACATTACTTCTAAAGAATCTTTTTCTGATTTTGAAACACGTTCTGCTAATTCCTGGCTAATGGGAAAATTAAGCACTTCTTTCCCTCTAATCCACAGAATCTGATAATCATTATTGTTTTTTAATATCGTACAACTTTTGTATTGCTGAATTTCTATTGTCATATAAATTTGCTTCCTTTATTTAATATTGCAGAATTATCACAGACCAAAAAAGATTTAGTTGGTGCGCACATTCCTTATTAAACTCTCCTAGATGAACTAGTCCTTTATATTGTTTATTCTTTTCTTTCATTTCCTTTTTTCAGTTCTTTCTCCAATTGTTTTAAGACGACTAAAATGTCACTTTTATAATCCATTGTTTCATCTACAAATCTTCTCGCTAAACTAAAAAAACTAATGTTATTGATATTTTCCCCTCGTTCTATAAGCTTAGTTAGCTTATATATATCCTGTGTAATTCCCGGGTATAACTTCTGACCTGGATATTCTAAGTTAATCAGATCTTGTAATCGTCCTATATATTGGGTGTATTGGTTCTTCATAATTGAATTCCTTATTAACTTTAATCACTTCGTTTAATTTTTACTATTATTTGATCTAACATCAACTATCTCATATTCCCGTTCTTCTCCAGGTACAAAGGCAACGTTTATGCTTGCAAGAAAAATGAACATTGTTAAAATCATCATCAAAAGCATAGCAACATTTTTTATATAAATAAAAGCTAAGGCAAATATAAGAGCTAAAGCAAAAAAACATAGGCGTAAAAGAAGCATTTTTACGTAAAATCGCAATGAATTTACTGGTTTTATTTTATAATAATTAGATTGCTCCAACGATCTATTGAGTAATTTTTCCAAATCTTTTTTCTTGTTAGAATATAAAATCTGAAGCAAACCAAAAGACAATAATAGACCAATAACTACTAAAAGCAAACTAGTTACAATCGAAAAATTTACATAAAAGTTGGTAAATAAATCAATATGATTCATACGAACCCAGGCATTCACAAAAACTGCCAATCCTGCGGCTAATGACGTTGGAAGGATAAATTTGCTCGCTTTAGCGTTTTTTTCTTCGATTTTAACAAGTTCTTCATCTGAAATAGCATAAACTTTCTGATAAAAATACCAGTTTAAAGGCAAACAGACGTATCCGAGAAAATGTTTAGGAGATCTATCTAATAGATACTGTCTCCCCTGATAATAAAATAATAGGTATCGAAGATTCCCTTTATAATATAATTTTATTTTTTGCATTCTAATCCTTACTAATTTAAGAAAACATGAGTTTTTCCCAAGCTTCGAGGAGTATCTCGATATCGGCGATATCTTATTTTAGTATTTTATCATTTATTTTATATAAGTGATGACTTTCAGTTCCAAATGCAACATTAGAAGTCGATAAATATAGAAAGATGATTGCATTAGGCATTAAACCAAAAAGTAAGTTACCTGAGTAAAAATAATACAAGGACATAAAAAATACTAGTCCACCAATAACTACTAAAAAGCCTAGCAATTGTTTAAAGTCAATTTTTACTGGTGTGATTTTATAGTATTGTAAATGCCTAAGTTCGCGCCCTAGCACGGAGGCCATCCTTCTTTTCCGAGAATAGTAAAATAATTCAACCAGAACATATGTTAAAAGAAAAGTCATTAAAAAGAGTGCCACTGTCGTAAAACTTGAAAGATTCGTTTTAAAATACCTAGTGATATCAATCTTATTCACGCGTAACCAATTATATAAAAAGACACTCAGTCCAGCACCGAGAGAAGCTGAAACAGTGAGTTTTGTAGCACGTCCATTTTTTTCTTTTATTTTACAGTACTCATCCGATGTAATAGGATACACATGTTGAAAGAAGAGCCAATTTATAGGTGGAAAAAGATATCCTATCAAATGGCATGGTCTTCTATCAAGTAGATAGTATTGATGATTGAATTCAAATACTAAATACCGAAAATTTCCATAAGTAAAACGAATTTGTGCCATCATTTCTCCTTAATTACAAACAGCTCACTTCTAATTAGCCCCTCTAAACTATACCCTAGCAAAGTAGCCTCATATTGATCTCCTAGTCCATTAGCATCATTCAGTTGAATCAACCACTCCTTAATAGTTTTTAATTTTACAATTGATGCATAGAAGGTTTGAAATAGTCTGTTTGGCAGAGAAAAGAGATTGTATTCATTGTCACTTGCATCTATGTAATAAATCTTATTTAATTCTGAAGAAAAATTTATTTTTCTCTTAACCCTAGAATCAACCGAATAAAAATCATCAAGTTTTTCTCTAGTCAAGTATTCTTTCAATATTTCGATATCCTCTATATCATTTGTTAAAGTCATCAGCGGGAATTCAAAATCTGTAACTCCTCTTTTAACAAAGATAGCAAAATATAGCTGCGCCAACTCTTTGTTACGAATTTTACAATACTCTAAAATAACCCCTCTTTCATTTAGTGAAATAAAAAATTCGTTTTCTCTTTTTTCTAGAATATAAATCATATCCACATTATCATATGCCTGCAACTTGTTATTTATTGAAACAATTTCGACATTGCTGATAAACCGTTTTAAGTTCCTAATATATTCATTATCAAACATTATTATTTCTCCTGAATAGATTCCATTTTTATTTTTTTAATAGGATTGAAATCGCAGCATCAAAAAATTACTTTTCAATAGAATTTAAAAAGTTATCAATGTCTTGGCCTTCTAAACTTTTTACCTTAACTCCCTGATTTTTAAAGATTCCTAAAGGTGTTTCGACTATTTTTAAAACTTCAATGTCTTTTCGGCTAATCTCTTTTGCCCATTCTAATTTGTTTATCTGCTTGAATCCCAACTCATCCTTTATTTGATTTTGGTTGACGCTTGGTATTATTTCAAACCAATCTTTCTCAATATTCCTTCGAATCATTCCACTACTAACATAAAAAGAATGCCCCTTATATTGAATTTCATAATGAATACTGTATAGATAGTCTAGCTCCTCCATCTTGACTTTTTTGACAAAATGATCTTTAAACACTCGACCACTTATTTTAGAAACATATGCTTCAAAGCCTTCATCTTGAGATTTGCTATGTAATGTAATTTTGCTTTCACTAGCAAATTGTTCAGCTGAATATCTAATGCCTTTATATATTGCGTACATATTTTCTCCTCTAAGAGTTTCAGTCTACAACCAACCCTTTGCTTTTAAAAACTTATCGAGAATGCGAGACTCAACTTCAATCATGAGTTCTTTCAAGTATTTGTCCCAGTCTCTAATCTCACTATAAAAAGTTGGCTTATCCCCTTTGTTCAATAGAATTTAAAAAATCATCAATATCTTGGCCTTCTAAACTTTTGACCTTAACTCCCTGATCTTTAAAGATTCCTAAAGGTGTTTCGATTATTTTTAAGACTTCAATGTCTTTTCGGCTAATCTCTTTTGCCCATTCTAATTTGTTTATCTGCTTGAATCCCAACTCATCCTTTATTTCATTTTGGTTGGCGCTTGGTTTTATTTCAAACCAATCCTTCTCAATATTCCTTCGAATCATCCCACTACTAACATAAAAAGAATGCCCCTTATATTGAATCTCATAATGAATACTGTATAGATAGTCTAGCTCTTCCATCTTGACTTTTTTAGAAAAGAAATCATCAAATTCCTCTCCCCAAGAATCTACATAATTATTAAATCCTTCATCTTTTGTATCACTAGTCAGAACAATCCAATCATTATTACTAAGACCTTTTGAAACATTATATTTTTTACCCCGATAAATCGCAATCATTATTCACTCCTATTTCAATACCTTCCAACCTTATGAAATCTCTCATCAGTTACCTAGACTTTTAATAAGTTGCCAGTTCTCTCTAGCATTAAAGAGAATTGCTCATTTCTCATTTTCATGTAAGCAGCGTCCGAGTCAAAAACATAAAAATCCGATAAACCATCTCTTGGGAAAAACATACTTTTGTACATTTTTCGAATTTGCTCTATACATTCAATTGGTAGTTCAGGATTTTCTATATTCTCTATGATTGCTATCATATTTTTCAGAGTCTCTATAAAACACTTAACATTATGCTGTTCCTTGTACTCTGATAAAAATTCTATTAATTCAGTTAACGAATCTGTTAATTCTTCTTTTAAATTGGTCATCATGTCATTCTCCAAAATATTCTTTACTCATTAATAGAAACCGAGCTTATATTCGACATCTATATTTGACTATCTCATAAACTTTCTCAATAGCTTCTTCTTCATTTTTAAAGGAAGCAATTTCAATCAAACTCTGACGCTCTGACACTTCATATACCAGAAATTTATTTGATTTCGAATCCAGAAAATACCCTATTGCGAACTGCTTTAATGCTTTTTTGTTTAGATAGACTGTATGATATTTAAGCTTACTTCGATGACACTCTAAAAAAGTAAGTAACTCTTCTTTTGTCATTGTATTTTCTCCGTTAGTTTTATGACTTCTTAAATGAAGGTGATGTTTAGGTTATTTCCTTCCTTCTTCTCTCTCCATACTTAGGATCAATGATACTAAATAAGCGAATTTGTTCTACTTGAAGAAGGCTATTATAACGTTCAAAATCTCCATTAGCATTAATCCATGCATTCTTTGATGCTATTCTAGTAACATATGATTTCAAAAGATAATAAAGAATATCTCCCTTATTATCAAATTTTTTCTCAGAATTTATTTTGCCACGTTCGACACCAACAATGCAGTAATGATCACCCTCTAAGTAAATAGTACGTCCTTCCGGTAAGAATAGAGATGGTTTTTCTTCTGAAAATAAGTCCGACGGATTCAGATTTGTTTCCCCTATTTTTAATAGTAACTCTATTAATTCTTGCTTTAACTGCATTATTTCTACCTCATTCCACTGTTTGTAAATAATCAATACTAACTAAACAAGAATAGAATACTGGTCTCTCCTGATTTTGTATCAATATATGATATTATTTTCGCAAAAGAGGTGTTGAATTTAGTAGAGTATGTACTCTTTTCAGAATATCTACCATATTGTTTTTCTAACCACTTATCCTGTATTCCTTTTATATCTTGTAGTTTATATTCAAACATATTCGAATAACTTATTGGCTCATTTGATTGATAAATACTTAACTTTAAAGATTCAAGAATATTATTTTGAAAATTAAAATCTGCCCAAAATTCTAATCCTTCAATCTTGACGGGAGATTTTAACATAAATATATTAGAACTTTCTTCTTGTTGAAGATAATTTTTAAAATTATTATAAAATAGTTCTTTTGTTAAGTGTTTGTTGATAACTGTATTATTTATAATCATTAGAATTCCTGATTATCTCCTATTTTCAGCTGTTTAATAAAAGTTTTGATAATCTGTTTTCATTATATCACAAAAAGAGAGCGTTTCCGCTCTCTTTACCGCTGCGGTAATTCTGCCTTCAGGCTCATATCTGTAGGTTGTAACACTTTCTGAACCTCAGCAAGAAAGGCCAATCCATTATCAGATGGGGAGTACTGGAATGTGATATGGATGACTTTTTTGTCAAAGCTATCGCCATATCGCTCCACATACTGCTTGCTTTCGAGGAAGTGAATGTAATTGTTGATTTTTTCTTGCAGAATCTCCAGATGTACTGCTTCTATCTCTTCCTCCCAGCCAACTGGATCCACCAGAAGAAGCTATAAATGATTATCAACTATACCAATTGCATCAAGTTCAGTTGGTTTGAGCTCTGAGGAAATTGCTTTTTGTAAAAGTGCTTCGAATTCTTGATTGGAAAACAATCGTTTAATAGATGATGGATTTACCAAAATCCGAACTGGTGAGGATCTAAAATAATTTTGTCTGTCTACTTCTTTACTTTCTTTAGTCACACATTCCCCAGTTTGTAAGAATAACTCAACCTCATAAGCATCCTGTTCTGACCTTAAAGCCTTGTCCACTAATTCTTTACTAACTGGATAAGTAACTTCTCTATCTTGAAAACCTCCCGTCATCCAAGACATTGTATAATTGCCGTTTTCTTCAGTTATGATAAATCCATTCCCCTTTATCTGATTCATTTAAAAATAAACCTTTCTATTTTCCCCCATAAGCTATTTCAATGGTGATACATAATCATCTGGAAGTTTACCTCTCCAGTCAATCCACATTTGCTCAGCAATTGGAATTAATCTTTCAAGCTCTTCCTGAGTAAATAACTCTCTAGTTTCAGGTAAATCAATTAATGATGTAGGACTCTCTTCTATGAATCGTTTCTCACTAGCTTTCTTTTCTTCTTCCGTTGGTGGCCAACAATCGTGTTTAATCTTCCAAGAAATTTCGAGTAGCGATCTCTCTCCACTATCTAATAGAGAGAATAATTCTTGGGGTAATTCATAAACCACTAACCAAGAAGCTACAGTTCCCTCTTCTGAAACTAAATAATATTTATCCTCATTTTTCCAGATGGATTTCCCATATCCTTCAACTTCTTCAAACTGGATAACATCTTCCCATTCTAAGTTTGTTGGTTTCATTTTATTTGTCCTCTAAAAATAAAGTTATTGGTGCTTTTCTTTTTCCAACCGGTAAATACTCGCGCATATTCAAGCCAATAGAAGGGAAGGCAGACTATGCTCGCTACAACAAGGCTAGGGACAACATACGCCGGCAACGTAAATAAACGTGCTATAACTATTACAATTGCTGAAATCAATAGGTAAACAATAGAAGGAAGAAATAAAAGATTCTTTCTATACTCACCAGGTGGTAATTTCTTAGCTTTAGGGACAATTAACAACTGGTAAACAAAGGTTAGTAGTTGAAACATAATGCTTAGGACAAACAACATGATGAAGACAGACCAGTAGTTCTTCCCCAAAAATAAAGAACTCCAGAAAAGAAACTCAACATGAGAAATTAAAATAGAACTAGCTGGAATCAATTGCAAGAATTGTGATTTGGAAAATATTTGAAATAGCAAGAACATGAATAACAAAGCCAATAGATGAAAAATCGTAATGTAAAACACAAACATACTCACATCATGTTTCTCACCTTCTATAAAAAAAGAACCTATGAATATCAGTAAAGAAAATATTACTTCAATTGCAACTGACCTGAAAAAGTCGGAGTTCTTTATGGGACTAGTATCTACAACTGCCATATTCAAAAATTCATAATATCTTTCTTTCATTTCTCTCTCCCAAAAACAACAAAATCTACGTCTATTATACCACACCATGGATATCTTATGAATAGTTCAAAATTTGGTCAAAGAAAAAACACTGGTTATCCAGTGTTTTTGTGACTAGT
>ENA-OWNK01001357-OWNK01001357.1-metagenome-genome-assembly--contig:-NODE-1357-length-10578-cov-4.805189_pt1 | contig 10578 bp, 5 predicted proteins | sample MGYA00245343_ERZ651121 | MGnify/ENA primary metagenome ERZ651121 (study PRJEB26857, sample SAMEA4031775) | metagenome | biome: human; feature: oral; material: saliva | place: Philippines | collected 2014... | reverse complement strand
GATTGAACGTAACCTTTACATCGCCATTGGGCGAAGAAACCTGTTGGGCCATGGCAGAAGTTGTGGCCACGACGAAAACAAGGCATAAGAGATGAATTATTTTTTGCATTGTTGTTGCGGGTTTTTAAGAACGTTAATGGGGTTTGAATAAAGCGCGTTAAGGCAGAGTGCAGCATTATGGGCAGGCCTTAAAGCCTGCCCACGCGCAATGCATAACATGTGCTTCAAGGTAAAAGTTACTTCTTAGTTAACTTGATGATTTTACATCCATGTGCAGGCACAATTACCTCCACCTTACCATTTATCACGCCTTCATCGGCGTGCTTCCATAGGTCGCGTACACTCCAATTACCATTCAGACCTATTTTTTGCAGTTCCAAGCTTCTGGTTGCTGGAGTCTGCTCGCGATTGAACAAACCAATAATCCAGCTACCATCACTCATTTGTCCGTACCATATTTCTCCGTTCGCATTCCAAAAGTTGCGTTCAAGTGGCTGTCCCACAAATCCGTCTTTTTGTAAAGCGAGCAATTCCTCGTTCTGAAAGAACTTTAAGTTGTTGCCAGTGGGCATATCAGTCACGGATATAGGACCACCAGCCATGAGTGGTAACGATACCGCCGACATTTTTTCATCATCGTTGGCAAAGCTTTCAATACGAATAAAGTCGCCATCAAGACGCACTTTCTTGCGTCCTGAAATCTTCGACCAGTTGATAAATCCGTCGAAAGCATTTTCAGAGTTGGGCCAACCGCCACGCAACGAACCTCTGTTGTTTTCGGAAAAACGATACCACGAACCTTCCAAGACATCAGCATCAATGCGCACCATATTACCAGCATATTGCTCAAGCAAGGCATTATTTTTTAGGTGTGGCATAACAAGCGATACGTAGATGCCATATTTTTGTGCGTATTTGTTAATCCATTGTAAACCTTTGACATAACGTTCGCGACCATAGCCGCGGTCAATTTGGTCGGTATAGTTCATTCCGTCTTCGTACCACGATAGGAAATCCATGCGAATAAACTTCACGCCTAAGTCAGAATAGTGCTTGAAGAAGCCTTCAAAATACTGTTCGGCCCCGGGGTGGTCGGTTAGCACCCATCCAAATTGGTCGTTCTTATTGGGGTGCAACACATCAGTATCTTTCTTGGGGTCGTATCTAAGACTGGCAACAGTGATGCCATCTGTACCCGGAATAATGGCGTTGGGGTTGGTGTAGTGTAGCCAAAAAGGACTATCGTACACGCCCAGTTTCAAGCCTTTAGCCTTAAGTTTGGCCACAATGGTGGTTAGAGGCACCTCGGGCGAGTTTTCATCCTTCTGCGTTCTGCTATAACGCGTCATATAACCATCGTCGCCACTCATCGACGCAAAACCATCGGTAACGAGCATATCATATCCATAGGGTTTGAGATTAGTGGCCACATAGTCGATGGCTTTATCCCAATCGTCTTCGGTAAAGATGTTGGGGAACGAGCCTTCTTTCTCTTGTTGACGTAGTGCACCGTAGAGACTCCAGTATAAAGGTGCCTTATCCATGCCCGGCTGTTGAGCAAGTGGGGTGAGGCCAATAGTGGGATCGGTGGCATCGATGGAGAGATCGTTGGTTACATCCCAAGTATTACTGTTGCAGCTGGCTGTGAGAAGCAAGAAGGCCATGCTGGCAAAAAGATATTTTTTCATGTTCGATATTGTCTTGCTGTTAAGTGTTGGCGACGCCCACCCTCTTCATATACATAAAGAGTAAGCAACTGTGGACATAGCCGTTAGAAATTAAATGAACAAAAACGTTATGCACCCAAGTAAGTAATGTTAATCACTCGCGCTGAAAAATTGATGGTAATCTTATAGGTTCCAGCAGTGGTGACCTTCCATTTCTTGTCGTCGCCACCTTTAACCACGCCTCCATTGGTAATGCCAGTGGTCCCAACAAGGGTGTTGGCAGCAGGAGCTTGAAGCCATTCGCCCGAGAAGTCGTTGTTGGTAGAGGTGATGGCAACCTTAAACTCGCCCTCCTTTAGTTTGCCTTGCCATGAGAATTGTAATGCATTTGTAGTCTCCTTAGTCATAACTGTTCCTGCAATATCCCATCCTGTAGGTGTGGCGTCGCCCACCAAACGAGCCTCGGCGGTGGCTATGCTTGAAGCTGTTTCGCCCACATACTCGGCCGAAATTTTATGAGAAGCCAGGTCTATGCCGAGTACATAATTGCCACTTTTGGTTACTAACCATTTGTTATCGTTGCTGGTGCCATTACCAGCCACCATGCCATCGGCAGTCACACCATTTTCGTTAACGATAGTTTCGTTGGCAGGTGCATAAAACCAATCTTTATCTTCAGTGCCAAATCCGCCTGTGTTGGTGGCCATTAGTTTGAAAGAACCAGCCTTAAGCTCACCAGCGTAAACAAATTTGTGGTCGGCCACCTTCTTGAAAGGCATTGCCTCGCCGATGTTCCAGCCTGTTGTTGCATCACCAATGATGAAAAGCGTGGGCGTGGCCCATGGGTCGGAAGCAGGTACGGGGGTGAAAGAAAGCACCGAAAGGGTGTGGTTGGTGAGGTCGAACATCAGTTTGTAGGTACCAGCTTGCGTAACCTTCCACTTGTTATCAGCGCCACCAACATTCATTCCTTGGACCGATACACCTTCGCCACTGACAGTGACGTTGGGCTCGACCGCTTGAATATATGGTCCAGCAAAGTCTTTAAGTACGGTTCCGTCGTAAGCCAGCTTAAACTCGCCCACATTGAGAGGGCCTTCGTAGGTGAATTGCAAAGGCGAATCAGAGGTCTTGGTGAACATCGTTGCAGCCTCTGTGGTCCATCCTGCGGGGGTGGCATCGCCGATAAAGCCCAAGGTGTTAGAGATGATGGGTGTTAAAGGCTCGGCCCCTTCGTAGGTGGCGTTGATTTTAAATTCGCGCAAATTAAGTGTAAGGGTGTAGATGCCAGCTTGTGTAACCTTCCACTTGTTGTCGTTTCCACCTTTTCGAACATCGATTGCAGATTGTGCCACACCTTTGTCGTTAATTTCGGTTTCCGCAGCAGGAGCGTAGATAAAAGTAGAGCCCCAGTCGCCTTTAGCCAATGGGAATTTTAGTTCGCCCGTGTTGAGCTTACCGTGATAAGTGAACACAAACTGGTCGTTCGCATCGCGAGTAAGTTCGGTTGGGTTGTCGATAGACCAACCAGCAGGTGTGGCATCGCCCACCATATATAAGTGTGCCACCTTGAGAGGCAAATTTTCGTTAATCACAACGATGTCTTTATCGTCGTGGCAAGCCACCATTGCTAAAGTTGCCAGTAAGGGCAAGAAAGCGTGTGATGCATGTTTAATGATATTTTTCATTGCAAAGCAGTTTTATGATGATTATTTGTCGTAACCTGGATTTTGTTTTAAATGCTTGTTAGCACCCAAGATGTCGCGGTGAAGAGGGAAGATAAGCGTGTGGTTGTCTATGTCGGCCTCTTTATCCCACCAAGCGTTGAGGAATTTGTCGAAGCGAATGAGGTCGATGCGTCGACGTCCTTCGGCAAAGAATTCGCGTCCCCACTCGTTAAGCATCTCTTTCATGTCTAGCACAGCAGTTCCTTCTGGTGCGTATAGCGCTGTGTTCCACGAGGTAGAGGGGTAATTGCGCTTTCTAACTTCGTTAAGTAAGCGTGCAGCAGTGGTTGCATCTCCTTGCCGTAATTTACATTCGGCCAGACTATAAATAATTTCAGGAAGTCGAATTTCGCAGTAGTCGGACTCGAGTTGTCCGGTTTCGTCGTCAGCGTAGAGGGGATATTTCACAAACATCCACCCCGAATTATCGTCGCCATTCTCAAGTCGGCTGTCGGCATTGGCAAGCCATTTATCGCCATCGGTGGCACCAAACTTACCTACTGCATCGCGCAAGTCGAGCGTGTAGCGCCCATTGTGGTCTTTTAAGTAGGTCGTGTTGCCATTATCATCGGTATAAGCAATCTTACCATATACAAATAGTCCTTCGCGCTTGTTATTACCAAGGTTGGTGTATTTTTTCAGTCTTACGTCCGAAGGATAATCCTTAAAACGTGCAATGGGCATACCCAATTCAAAGGTGTATTTTTCTCCTTTGGGATTATAGCTAGGCGAAGCCGAGTATTTGATGTTGTGGCTTCCTTCTTTGTTTTTGGAGTCTTTGAGCCAATCGCTAGCTTTAGAAGGAACCGACCACCAATAAAGGTCGCCTTTGTAATGCCAATGCGAGTAACCAGCAGAGCCAGGGAAAGCAAAAATAACTTCGTCGCAGGTTTCATTGTTCCAATCGAAGGCTGCATCCCAGCGTGGTGCTACCTTGTAAGAGCCATATTCGCCATCGATGATTTTTTGTGCATAGTTGGCACAATCAGTAAAATGGTCTTCGCCAACATACACCTTGGCGTTGAGGTAGAGACGTACGAGTAAGGCAGCAGCGCCAGCTTGAGTCCATTGTCCTTGAATGTTTTGATTACCACCCATGGAGGTTTTCTTGGTAAGCATGGGCAGGGCTGTTTTTAGTTCGTTTTCAATAAAGGCGAACAGTGTTTTTGGGGAAACTTGCCCTTCACTATTCTTAGCTGTATCGTAGAAGCTCACTGCTAGCGGAACATTGCGGAATGCATCGAGCAAACGCAGATAGAGCCAAGCACGCAAAACGCGGTTTTGAGCCTTGAGATTGTTGAACTCGGCATCTGAAAAGCCAAATTGGGATGCCGACAGTTTATCCAAATCTTCGATAACGAGGTTGGCTTGCATGATACCTTGATAACAACCATTGTACTCGCTTTGTGCCTCGCCGTTGGTGTTGAGCCATTTGTGGCGGTGCAGACGCGCCCATCTACCTCCATCATCCCACCAGTCTTCGCGTGTGGGTGTAATGAGTTGGTCGGCTGTTTCTTCGTTAAGCACTTGTCTGCTTTGTATGCTCCAGTATCCATGTTCAAAGGGGCGGAGCACAGAACGGATAACATCTTCTTTGGTGTTATAATAGTTTTGCGAAGCTACTTGGTCGTAGAGCGTCTCGTCAAGGTTGGTACATGCCACGACACTCGCTGCCAACACCAGTGAACTTGCCAAGTATTGAATTGTTTTTCTCATATTGCGATGATAATAATAGGTGGGGTTAGGGTCAGAAATCTATTTGCATGCCCAGCATAAACTGGCGCGTGTTGGGATAATAAGAGCGTGAGCCTGTGGCACCAGGAGTTAAGCCGTTAACTTCCCATGTTGAAGGGTCGATACCCGAGAACTTGGTGATGGTGAAGAGATTGTTGGCCGTGGCAAAGATGCGCACGCTGTCGATAAACCGCTTGTTGAGGTTAAGCGTGTAGCCAATGTTCAGCGAAGAGAGTTTAAGATAGTCGCCTGGCTCTAAGAAATAGTCGCTAACGACGGGGTTTTGGCTTACTAGCTTGTTTTTGCTATAGGCCTTGTCCATCACATTGCCTTGAAAATTCTTGGTGGAATAATAAAAGTCGTGAATGTTGAAAATATCGAATCCCAATGCTGTTTGGAAGAATACAGAGGCGTCGAATTGGCGATAACGAAAGGTGTGTGTCATAGAACCGGTGAAGCGGGGCAGACCATTGCCAACAAATTGGCGGTCTTCGTCGGTGGCATTGTCGGCCAGCACCATATTGTTGTCTTTATCGTAGACCACCCAACGCCCTTGCTTGTCTATGCCTGCATACTTCAACATGTAGAAACTTCCAATGCGACGGCCTTTTTCTATACGTTGCAAGGTGTGGAAGGGGTAGGGGTCTTCGGGGCTAACCTCGTCGTAATAGTCTTGGCCAACGAATTGGCTGTTGCTAAAATCAATGAACTTGTTGTTCATTGTGGAGCCAACAATATTGAGTGTATAGCTGAAATCCTTGGTTTTGATGGCGTTCCATGTTACGTCAAATTCAAATCCACTGTTGCGCATCGAACCCACATTCACAAAGGTAGAGGTGAAAAGATAGGGTGGAACCGACACGTTGTAGTCGCCAAGTAGATCTTGCTGGTGACGACTGAAATAGTTGAACGAGCCATAAAGTCGCCCATTAAGCAGTGTCCAATCAAGTCCGATGTTCCAGTTTTTGCCTTTTTCCCAACGTAAGTCGGGGTTAACATTTTTTCCTGGTCCCCACACTTGATAGTATTTGCCGTTATAGGTGTAGTATCCAAAGCCACTCATTGTGTTGAGCGACTTATAACTGTCGAAGTTTTGATTGCCCGTTATGCCATAGTCGGCACGCAACTTAAGGTCGGTAAGCCAGCTTTTAGTGTTTTCCATAAAAGGTTCGTCGGATATTCGCCAGCCGGCAGACACAGCAGGGAAGCTTCCCCATTTGTGATTGGCCCCAAACTTAGACGAACCTTCGCGACGTAATGAGGCAGTAAGCATGTAACGTCCTTTCCAATCGTAGCTAAGGCGACCGAAGAAAGAAATTAGTTTAGTGTCGTTCTTAAACGACCCCATGCCCAATTCGCCCTTTTCTTTGGCAAATGTACCAGTTCCAAGGTTGTTATAGGTTAAGGCATCGTTTGGGAAATCTTTGTTGTCTGCATTGAAACCAGCGTAAACGTCGTATTCGAACGAATATCCCAACATGGCCTTGAGATTGTGTTTGCCCCACGAGTTGGTGTAGTTGGTAATCCATTCTAGACTGCGGAGCGAAGACTTGGAGTAGTTTTGCGATGCCTCTCCATCACGCCCGGCGTTAATGGCTAACGTGCTTGTTGAAGGACGAAACCATTGGTTGTAGTTGTCGTATTGATGATCGGCGAAAGTAAGTTGCGTGTTAAGTGTTTGTTTATCGTTGTCTTTCAAAAGTAAGGGGAAGAGGTTCAACTTCACGCTTGCGTCCCAATCGATAAGCTTAGTGGTACCCGTGCTTTGGTCGAGTGTAAGTAATTCCACGGGGTTGTAAGCGGCAGGCTGACCTTTAAAGTTGTAGTAGCGTGCAGGGTTTTGAGGGCTCATTACGGGTGTTGTGGGATTTGCCTCTACAGCATTACGAAATACATCCCACGAAGCATTTTTACGATAGGCCACGCGAGGTGAGATGTTAACGCCAAAGGTGAACAATCCGCTGCGTGTGGTATGGCTTAAGGCAGCACGTGCACCATATTCTTGGCGTCCCGAATATCGGTCGATTCCCTTTGCATTGCGATAATCGGCAGATACGCGATAGTTAGAACGCAAGTCGCCACCACTAAGTGTAAGCGTATGTTGTGTTTTAATGCCCACCTGACTAACCTCTTTGAGCCAATCGGTTGATCCTCCAAGGTCGTAACCTGTGCCCGAAGCAATGCGGTTGGCACGATACTCGTCGGCATCAAGCATATCTAGTTCGTGTTTTATCACATTAAACGATACCATACCGTTATATGATGTGTGCATGTTTCCATCGCGACGCCCCTTTTTAGTGGTGACAAGCACCACGCCATTAGAGCCACGCGTGCCGTAGATGGCACTTGCAGCACCATCCTTAAGAATGTCGAAACTTTCGATGTCGTTGGGGTTAATGTTGGTTAAGTTTCCACCAGGCACACCATCAATGACGATAAGAGGCCCTAATCCAGCCTTACGCGATGATACGCCACGTATTTGTATGCTGGCCTCTTTGTTGGGGTCGGCCGCGCCTGTGTTGGTTACCGACACGCCAGCCACCTTACCTTGAATCATCATGGAAGGGTCAACAGAGGCAACTTGTGTGAAATTGGCCGACGATACATGTGAGATAGCAGATGTAAGTTCTTTTTTATCCATCGTGCCATAGCCCACAACAACCACCTCGTTTAAGTTGGCTGCGGCATCGTCTTGTAGCGTAATGTTAAGTGTAGACTTTCCGTTTACGCCCACTTCTTGAGGCTTAAATCCTATATAGGAAATTCGTAAAATAGCCTTTTCGTTTGAAACGCGGATAGAGAAACGGCCATCGAGGTCGGTGGCTACGCCGTTTTTGGTTTGTTGCTCAAGCACAGTGGCGCCCACTATGGGTTCGCCATTCTTGTCGGTAACCACCCCCTTAATACTGAAATTTTGGGCAAACGCTGTGGTGCAACATAGCAAGAGCCCCAATAGGGCCAAAGTTTTGTGCCACGAGATGCCTTTGATTTGCACGGGTATCATAATCATTGGTTTAATTAAAGAATTTTAGATAGTTTATTGATTGCATTGTTGCCAACAGCAATTAGTTTAATCTTGCAGCTGGTGTGTTTGCAAAGATAATATAAAATACCCTCGACAAAAACACAGGGTATTAAAAATATAGTGAGTTTAAAAGTTTAATTATTTAGTATTCAATGTGTTATGTGTTTCCCTATAGGCGTAAAAAGTAGTAAAAATAACGCCTTGAAAGTTATTGCTCGTTGGCTATTTTGCCAATTTTCATCACCATGTTTTCAAGTTCTTCACGATTTCCACGAGCCTTGTTGCGTACGCGCGTGCGATAATTATAAATAGTGGTGGTGGAATATCTCAAGAATTGGGCAATCTTAACACTGTCTGTAATGCCCAATCTGATCAAAGCGAAGATACGCAGTTCGGGGTTAAGTATATGACCATTTTTAGGGGTAATCTCTTCGCCTGATTGCAGAAGAGCATTAAACTCTTCAACAAAGGTTGGGAAAAGTTGGATAAAGGTGTCGTCGAACCTATCGTAAAATTCAGCCAAAGCCACCTCAACTTCTTTGTTTGCAACCTTTACAGCTTCTGCCATGTCTTTAGTTCTACCAGTTGAAAGTAGATTGCTGAGATGCGAACGAAGACGCCCCATTTTCTCAAGATATATCGAGCATTGGTCCATGTATCTAGCAATATAGGCTTCTTTGAGATATGAGTTTTCGGCAATGAGCAAGTTTTGTTGTGTTATTTCCTTGTTATATTGAGTGAGTTGGGCGTTCATTTCGCTTAATTGCCCGTTTGCTTTGGCCAATTTGTCTTGGGCAGCCACCACCACCTTTTTTTGTTTAAGCACGTAGCGAATAGCAAACAGGAGCGATATAGCTAATAAACTGATGCCCACAAGCACTCCAAGCACTACCATTTGCTGTTGATGTTTTTTTGCAAGATAGGCTTGATTGATGATGGGGAAGGTGTCTAATATTTCTAAAATACGCATTCGGGCATTACACTCCTTAGCATCGTCCATGCAAATGGTGAGATATTTGTAAGCACGGTCAATGTCGCCATCTTGAAAAAGCATGGTTGCCACTTTGCGAAGCGAAATGTATTCTCGCGTATCACTCTTCATGTCTTCGATGGCCGATATGATGTAGTAATACTTGGCTGTTGTGGACTGGCCAAGTTTGCTGTATGCTTCTGCAACTGTGTAGGCGTAGGCTGCATTCAAACGGCCGTCGTTGCCTAGATTAAAGGGTAACAAATGGTTTAAGGCTTGCTGGTATTGACCATGTGTAATTAGTTTGTCCGCCAGCACCATCTTGTAAATAGGAGTCGATGCTTTGTAAATAGCTAGGAGCGAATCTCGGTAAGTGTCGGTGAGATGATTATATGTGTCTTTTTCTTGCTGAGTAACAGCGAAGTCGGCCATCAGTCCATACAGCGTTCGGTAGAGGTGATAAAACTTCTCTCGTTTCTTATTCTTGTAAGGAAGTTGGTGTTGTGTGGTAAGCAATTCGTAAGCTTCTTTAAACATGCCGATGGTGATGAGTGCTTCTACTTTGTGTAATACGGCATTAAACATTTGTTCATCGTCGTTTGCTTGTTCTGCTAAAAGATAAAGCTTACTGGCATAGTAAAGCGAAGAGTCGGTGTTGAAAGCTGCGTATTCTTGCCAAAGTTGATCGCAAAGGTTCATTTCCTTGTTTAAGTCTCGCCCCTTTATGCTCTCTAAGGAAGAGCGAAGTTGGTGTATAGTGCGTTCTTTGTTGGCGATGAAGGTGGGCCGAAGTTCTATGATGTGATCCAGTTCATTGAGTAGGCTATCGCTATTGGTCGCACCAATCTTCAAGATGGGTAAAATCGCTATCAATATCAGGGTGAATATCTTGGTATACATAACTTCTTTTTTTGTTGCTTGAGTAGAACTTAATTGTCTATGTGGGCATGCGTGGGTCTGTTGTAGGTCAATTGCAGGCGAACGTGTTTATAACATGTTCCTTGGCAGGTGCAAATTTACACCTTGTTTTTGAAGATATGCAATTTTAGGTTATTAAATACCTTTGATGTCTGTTAATTTGTTCCGTTATTCTAGTTCTGTACAAAAGAATGGCGTGCTTTTTAAAACTAGTATAAGGTTCATGTAAAGCACATAAAGGATGTTAGTCTATCTTTTTTTATCTGTGATGTGTTGGAGTAGAACGTCTGCAAAATAGTTTTTGTCGCCTTCAAAAGCAAAAATAGAGACATATATATAAATAAGGTGTATTTGCTTATTTTGTGTTCTTTTTGTAAGAAAAGGAAAAAAGTTGCAATTTTCGTTGATATTTTTCTTAAAAAGGCTTGTGTGTTGTTGATTTTCTTTATACCTTTGCATCCGCTTTCAGGAACGAAGTTATCCTGAAGCAAATGAAAGAGTTCATTGAAAGATTTACATAGACAGTAGTAGTACAAG
>ENA-OWNK01001354-OWNK01001354.1-metagenome-genome-assembly--contig:-NODE-1354-length-10584-cov-6.488365_pt1 | contig 10584 bp, 10 predicted proteins | sample MGYA00245343_ERZ651121 | MGnify/ENA primary metagenome ERZ651121 (study PRJEB26857, sample SAMEA4031775) | metagenome | biome: human; feature: oral; material: saliva | place: Philippines | collected 2014... | reverse complement strand
CGAAGGAAGGCTATGATGCGGATAAGGTTCGTAAGAACTTGCCAGATTCCATTGCCAATACGGATAAACAAATCAACGAAATGGGTCATATTTGGTATGCAGACCATGTGATGGGCGAATTTATCAGCAAAGAGGAACAAGTTGATCCAACAGCTCTATTCGTCATCACCGGTGACCACAGCGAACGCTTTACCTTCGCTCGTGAAGAAGGTCCTAAGGTGGCTTCTACGATTCCAATTATTTTCTACGGCCAAGGCATTAAAAAAGAATGGCTTTCACCAGACGCATTCGGCATGAGCATTCAAATCATTCCGACATTGGCGGAACTCGTAGGACGCACGGGGCAAACCTATGAGGCTATGGTGCCAAGCCTATTTAATCAAGGACCGTTCGTATTCAATCACCGCTTGTGGATGGATAAGACTGGTATATACGTAGAAGATGAGAAAATGCCGCAAGCCTATGCTAATTCTATGAAAACCATGCGGGAACTTACGGCTTGGCGGCTAAAACATGGGGATAGTATTAATAATAAATAGGGGGGACTATGAATATAGTTGTTATTTCAGATAAGGATAATGAATCACGTAGACAAAATGCTACGCAAGAATTTAAGAAACATAATGTAGAGTTTCGATTCTTTGATGCTATTATGGCTAATAGAATGTCTAAAGAAGAATTGGATACAAAAGCTTTAAAAGATACTTTTTTATCACCAAGTGAAATTGGCTGCGCATTAAGTCATTGTGGCGTTTATGATGAATTCTTTAAATCTGATGAAAAAAGTATTATGATCTGTGAAGATGATATTTATTTCACAGAGCATTTTAATTATGATTCATTGTTACAAATAAAAGAATTCTTAGAAGAAACTGATGAACCTCGTTTAGTAGTTTTACAAAAGAGTATCTATCATCATAAACTTATTCGTAGTGTAGGGAATAATGTAAATCTATATTCAACACGAAATGCATTTTGTACTCATGGATATATGATTAATAGAGCCGCAGCTGAGCATATCAAAAAATTACAAACACCTGTAAAATTTGAAATTGATGCATATAAATTTTATTATTGGTTAGATGCATGTAAATTATATTGTCTTGATAAAGATTTAATATTACAAATAAGTGAGGATATAGTCCCATCAACTGTACAAAAAATATGGAAATCTAATCGTAAATCAAAAAAAGATGCATCATATAAACTATTATATAATCAATTATCCTTAAAAGGTAAATTAATAAGTCAGTATAGAAGATTAGATAAAGCTATTCATAAACCATTTGAAACATTAGATTATTAAAACTTTGATTTAATTAGGAATGTTGTTTTATTTTAAAGAGGCATAACAAATGGAGTTAATTTCGGTCATTGTACCTGTATATAATGTGGAATCTTATCTTGAAAAATGTATAGAGTCTATTCAAAATCAAAGTTATAAAAGTTTAGAAATCATTTTAGTTAATGATGGTTCTACAGATTCTAGTGGTGATATATGCGATAAATATGCAGCCTGTGATAAAAGAATTAGGGTTATTCATCAGAAAAATGGAGGGATTAGCTCAGCACGTAATACTGGTCTAGAGGTAGCCAATGGTGATTATATTGCTTTTGTTGATTCTGATGATTATATTGAACTTAAAATGTATGAGGACCTGTTAAATATTTTAAAAGAATATAATTTAGATATCATTGATTGTGGGTCCTTCAGAGATAAAAATGGCATGATTACTGGAGGGTGTAATGATGGTCAAATAGAAATATATGAAAAAGACGATGCGTTGCGATTGGCTATGCATGATGGATTTACCTCTGTTTGGAATAAATTATATAAACGAGATATCGTAATTAATATTAGATTTCCGGAAGGCCGTAAATTTGAAGACTCAGCAATATCTTATTTGTATGTAGCAAATGCTAATAGAGTAGGTCATATTAATCGTAGTTATTATTACTATCGTCTTAATTTAAATTCAATTACTCAAACATCATTTGATCCCAAATCACGTTGGGATTTTGTGTTGGGATATGAGGAACGATTGAGATACGCTATAGAACATCAATTACCATATATTGATGACTGTAATAGTTTATTAATGAAAGCAGTGCTATCTTGTTTAACTGCTTATTATGCAAAACCTAAAGGTAATCAAGTATATTATGATAATTGTAAAAGGATGATTGAAAATTATCGTAATGATACATCCTATAAGCAATTAAATTTTAAATATAAGATTTTTTTATGGTCCTTTGGTCGTGCCGACTTTATTCATAAAGTAGGAGCTAGTTTATCGTACTTAGCTAAAAAAGTACGTCATAGATGAAAGGTAATACTATGGCAACTATATCTGTAATAATTTTAGCGAGAAATGAAGAACATAATATTTATGATTGTATTAAAACTGTACAATTTGCTGATGAAGTGCTTATTATAGATGATTTTAGTACAGATAAAACTGCAATTATAGCTAAAGAACTTGGAGCGCGAATTATTCAACATCCGTTAAATGGAGATTGGGCACAACAACGGCGATTTGGTGTTTCTCAAACTAAATGCGATTGGGTTTTATTTTTAGATGCTGATGAGAGAATATCTAATGAATTATCTGAGGAAATACAAGAAGTTATAGCTAATAATTCTAAAATATCCTATTGGATTCAACGGAGTAATAAATTTCATTATAATCATGCGACACATGGCGTCTTACGGCCAGATTATGTATTACGATTGATGCCAAAAGATGGAATTACAATTGAAGGGGCTGTTCATGAAAGTATTGCAAGTAGTTATCCATCTAAAAAATTAAAAAATATAATGTATCATTATACATATGATAATTGGCAACAGTATTTTAATAAATTTAATAACTATACGAGATTAGCCGCTGAAAAGTATCGTGATAATGGTAAAAGTTGCTCTTTTGTAAAGGATATTATATTACGTCCTATATGGGCTTTTATTAAAGTATATTTTATTGATAGGGGCTTTTTAGATGGTAAATTGGGCTTTATATTATCAGTGAATCATTATTTTTATACTATGACAAAGTATGTAAGATTATACTATTTACTAAAGTCCAATGGGAAATTATAAAATCACAAGGAATATTGGAGTAGTGATATGCGAGTAGCAATATTAGAGAGTATCGTCATGCCAGCAGGACATGAAGTTGAATTTGATAGAATTTTAGTAAATGAATTAATAAGACAAGGTCATGAACCTGTCTTTTTTGTACCATCTGATTTTCCTTTTAAGTTTGATTATGGTGCTGATATAGAATACCTTGATGGTGGAAAAGCAATTTCTTATGCAGGATTAGGTCGTTTAAAACGATTGTGGTTTTCTTTTTTGCGGGAAAAAAGAAGAAAAGCTTGGTTTAATTCTGCATATCAAAAAATCTTAGAAGGCAAATGTGATGCATTAATTATTCCTACTGCAAGTTTTCGCTTTGCAAGAACACTATATAAAACTGCTCTTAAAGATTCTCCAATTCCAATTATATTATTATTTCATGGAATTATTGAACACGAACGAAATCGTTTTGAGTTACAAGCTAAACGTTGTGAACCATATAAAAATATACATTTGAAAGTACTTACTTTCAGAGATGAATATAAAGATGGTAAAAAGCCAAATATTACGGCTGTAGTTCCACCTGTTTATGAACCTAAAGAGGGGGTAGAGCCATCTAATGAAAATAGACCGTTAACTATAGGTTTTTTTGGTCAATTTAGAAAGGAAAAACAATTAAATCAATTTTTAGATGCTTTTATTGAGGCTAAGTTTGATGTACCTGTAAATTTATTAGTTCAAGGTGCAACGGTAACAAAAGAGGATTCAGATTTATTTGAATCCATGATTAAAGAGTATAATAAATATAATAATATTAAGTTTTTACATAAAAATTTAATTGGAAAAGAGTGGGATGAACAATTAGTTAATGTAGATGCTCTTTTATTGCCTTATGGTGCAGAACGTTACCGTTATCAATGCAGTGCTATTTTATTTACAGCAATTGGTTTTAATAAGCCTGTATTAGTATCTAAAGAAATTAATCCTGAAGTATTATCTCAATATTCTATTGGAATGACTTTGGATTTAACATCTCGTGAAACTATTGTGCAAGGATTAGAAGCATTTATACATATGATGGCTAATAAACCAGAAGTTTTTAGGGAAGGATTGAAAGCAGCAAATTTAGCATACAGTCAAGAACGCTTGATAAAAGAAATTTTAGATGTATAGGGGAGTAGATATGTTTACATATATTAAGAAACATTGGAATATCGGCAAGCAAATTTATGGTACTCATTCTTGGCGTGAGTTCCGTCGTGATGTATTACATACAATGCGTGTATTGCGTCACAAAAAAGAAATGTTATTATTTGAAAATTATTTCAATTCATATACTGCAGATCCGACTTTATTAGAACGACAACCAGGTTTATATGAATTAATGAGTAGAACTTTTTTGTATAAAGATTCTACCCCTAAAAGTCGCCTTAAAGATATTTGTGAGCATTTTGATTATTTAGATAAAATATTTACATCGAAAGCGATTCAATCTATTTATATAGATGAACGAGATTTTGATTATTATGATAAAAATAGAGGTATATTGTTATTTTCAGATGAGTCATTAAATATTAATGCAAGATTATACTTTGAACCTGGACAGCGTAAAGAAGGCTTAATGACTATATTATTGCAATTGGAATCTAAAGGTATTTATCATGCTAATATTCGATATGCAAAAGGTTTAGAAGGCGAAGATAGTTTAATTATTGGTACTATTCAAGGCTATAAAGATGGATTAGAAAATGCAAAATATATTACGAAGAAAATGTTCGGATATAGACCAAAAAATTTTATTGTATTCTTATGTCGGCAATTAGCGATATATAGTAAGGTACGTAGTATTTATGCTATTAGTGATGAAGGATTTTATGCTAATAATCATTTGATTAGGGGCCATAAATCAAAAGTTACTGAATTAAATCCTGTATGGGAAGAATCCGGTGGAAAATTATGTAGTGATAGACGTTTTTATAATATTCCCTTAGAAGAGGTGCGAAAACCGCTTGAAGAAATTAAATCACAAAAGCGCAGCCAATACCGGAAGCGCTATGATTTATTAGATCAATATGCTGAAGAAGTACAAGCGAATTTAAAACTATATTTGAAATAGAAAACTAAATGGATGAGTCTAAAAGTATTTAATATTTAATTAATTTGTGTGTTGATGATAGTAAGTTTTTAGGAGATTCATTTTATGAAAGCAAATGCACCAATTCAAATGGTATGGGTTGGAGATCAATTGAGCCCTATCGAACAGTTATGTATGAAATCGTTCTTATATCATGGTCATAAAGTTGATTTATATGCTTATACGGATATTAAAGGAGTACCTTCTGGGGTTAATATGTATGATGCCAATGAAATTGTAGAGTTTGAAAAAGTTTTCAAACATAAGGGTAGCTATGCAGCGTTTGCAGATTTATTCCGTTGGGCATTGTTACGACATCATGGTGGATATTATTGTGATACAGATGTACTCTGTTTAAAACCATTTGAGTTTTCAGAATCTATTGTTATTGGTATGGAAGATACAGATTTTTTAACTACATCTGTTCTTGGATTTGATGGGAGTTTATTAGCAAATCAATTTGCTGATGATATGTTATATGAAGCTTTGAATCCATTAGAATGGCGCAGTTGGGATTCTTTTAAGATTAAAAAGAAAAAGTTTTTATATAGATTAAGTCCCAAAAAACATAATGCCGTTGGTTGGGGTTACACATCAGGTCCTATAGGTTTAAATAATGTATATTATCATAAAGGCTATGATTTTGCTTTACAACATGTATCAAAATTTTGCCATATATCATATGGGGACTGGAAAAAGTTTATTGATCCTAATGTATTATCCTTTGAAGACTTTCCAGAAATATCTGTGGCAGCTCATTTATGGAACGAAATGTGGAGTAGGGGTGGAATTGATAAATTCTCAAAATTCGATAAAAATTCCTTCATAGGAAAAGCTATGGAAAAATATTTATAGTATATAAAGCTGGCGAAACTTGTTTTCGCTAGCTTTTAGGGTTATAGGAAATAACCTTATTCGTATTCATATCTAAGATAGGTGAAATATTCTTTTTTACTCCATAAAACTTATTAATATTTGGACCATGCAACTCCTCTTTTTTTGTGATTTCTACTAATGATGGTATTATCTATCTTGTGAAGATGTGTCGATATATTTTTGTCCCTAAATATATATTATTTGTCCCAAATGTGTTAATATAAACATAATAATGGAGGACGAAACTATGAAGAAGCAGAATATCATTAATCTCATAAAGTATCATGTAGAAAAGAATGAAGTGGCATTTAGAAATGAAGCTATTGGTATTGCACGATATTTTGATAGTCATAATGATGAACAGTTAGCTGAATATGTTATGGGGCTACTTTCAGAGGTAAATGTATATTCTCCACAGAGTACATCATTTGATCAAGGGTATTTAAAGCCGATATCATTGGATAAAGAGGAACCTTTATATCTACCAGTATCGTTGACAGAGGATATAAAGGGCATTATTAATGCTATTAATCATAATATAGGTATTGGTAAGTTTTTGTTTGAAGGGGCGCCGGGAACGGGTAAAACTGAGGCTGCTAAGATTGTTGCCAAGTTATTGCATCGTTCATTATTAATGGTGGATTTTGATTATTTGATTGATAGCAAATTAGGTCAAACAAATAAAAATATTTCTGCAGTATTTAAGGAAATTAATGCAATTCCTAATATAAATCAATATATTATACTCATTGATGAGATTGATGTTATTGCACTAGATCGTGTTAATACTAATGATGTACGCGAAATGGGTCGTGCTACATCAACATTATTTAGAGAGCTAGATCGATTAACAGAATTAAATAAAGAGATTGTCATTATTGCTACTACCAATTTATTTAACAATTTTGATAAGGCTTTAATTAGGAGATTTGATTCTATCATTAATTTCAATCGGTATACGACAGAAGATTTAATTGAAATTGGAGAGCATTACTTTAATCAATATAGTAAAAACTTTAAGGACATATCGAAGGATATGCGTCTATTCAAAAAAATACTACGCCTATCAAAAAATCTACCTTATCCAGGGGAGTTAAGAAATATTATTAAGATATCATTAGCATTTAGTACGCCTAACGATGCATTTGATTATTTGAAACGTTTATATAATGACTTGATTGGTGATTTGGACCAAAAAGATGTAAGCACTTTACATACTGAAGGGTTTACCGTTAGAGAAATAGAAAAATTAAAAGGAGAGTCCAAGAGTTCCGTATCTAGAAAATTAACTACGATGGGGGCATAACCATGAATAGTATATTGGAATTGAAAGGAAAACGATTCGAGCAAGAATCTAGACGCGGTGGCGGTGGTGGCGCATCCATGAATAGTAAAGTCGTCGTTACTACTACACATATTAATCGTCTTATTCATCAATTGAAAGATATACAGGCATTTTGGGTTGATGAAGAACGGGCTTTCACAGGTGTTCTCATTAGTGTTCATTATAATAAAATTGTAGCGAAGAGTAATCGGATATCAGGCCTATTTAAAGGCGCTGAGTCTAATACATGCGTAGTAGGTGCTAAATTTGATGATAGTAAAAGTAAGCATATTATTACGTATTATATTAATTCTCAAGATGTAGATTCGAGTATACAGTTATTAAATGATGCAAGAGATATATTAGAAATCCATTTTCATGGGCAAATGAATAAAACTTGTCATGAGGATAGAGATCATAGTCATTTTCCTGCAGCATATTTTGCTAATAAATCATTTTCGAAATCTACTTTTAAACAGATTATAGCTGATGTATCATATATTGAATCATTTCAGGTAGATATTCCTAAATTAGAGGATACGAGTAGCATTATTACATTGTATGATGTTGGTATTGACACACAAGTACTACTTCAACATATTGGTATTAATATTATGCGTAGTCGTATATTAGATCATCGCAGTGTATATTTAGATACAAATCAGTTACAAGTATTGAGTCAAAAAATGCCGTACTTGGTTGCTATGTCGACCATTGATCTTTCAACATTAACGGTTGATTCTAATCAAAGTGAGTATGAAACTAGTGATGCTTTGATATTCGCGCCTACAATTGAGCCGACAATTGGTGTAATCGATACATTGTTTGATGAGCGTGTTTATTTTTCAAATTGGGTTGAATATCATGATATGGTATCTAAAGATATTCCTAGAGATGCAAACGATTATAAGCATGGAACCGCTGTTTCTTCTATTATCGTTGATGGTCCTAGGATGAATCCATGGCTAGATGATCATTGTGGCCATTTTAAGGTACGTCACTTTGGTGTTGCCGTGGGTCAGCAATTTTCTTCCTTTTCTATTATTAAACAAATTAAATCTATCATTGCGGATAATCTAGATATTAAGGTATGGAATATATCTCTTGGTAGCCATCAAGAAATTAATGACAATTTTATATCTGCTGAGGCGGCTGTACTTGATCAAATTCAATTCGAATACGACGTTATTTTTGTGATTGCTGGTACGAATAGGTCTAGTGAAAGTAACATAAAAATCGGCTCGCCAGCAGATTCTATTAATGGTATTGTCGTCAATGCTGTTACAAAGACTGGTATTTCGACACAATATTCTCGATGTGGATTAGCTCTGTCTTTCTTTGCAAAACCAGATGTTAGTTATTACGGTGGCAGTAGAGAGAAATATATGAAGGTATGTGAGCCTTTGGGACCTGTTTTAGTGGGTGGAACATCATATGCAGCACCATGGATTGCCCGTAAATTATCCTATCTAATCGATATTGTTGGGTTACGTAGAGAGGTGGCAAAAGCATTAATTATTGATGCAGCTAAAGGATGGAATAAAGCGCCTACTGCAGATGAAATCGCATGGTATGGTCATGGCATAGTTCCTATTGATATTAATGAGATTTTACAATCAAAAGATGATGAGATTAAGTTTTTAATTTCTGATGTTAGTGAAAAGTGGAATACCTATAATTATGAATTTCCAGTACCTATGAAATCTGATGAATATCCATACATCGCTAAGGCAACCATGTGTTATTTTCCGTTGTGTAATCGTTCACAGGGGGTAGATTATACTAATACAGAACTGAATCTTCATTTTGGTAGAATTAATAATAAAGGCAAGATTATAGCAATTAATGATGATAAGCAAAATACGGAACAAACGGGGCGATTTAGTTATTTACTAGAGGAAGAAGCGCGTAAGCAATTTAGAAAATGGGATAATGTAAAGTATATATCTGAACGCATCGATAAGCAGTTTAAAGCAAAACAATCCTATATTAACAAAAACTGGGGAATGGAGATTAAAACTAGTAATCGCTTAGACTCTAGAGATGGTGTAGGTGTCCGTTTTGGAGTTGTAGTGACCCTAAAGGAAATTAATGGAGTTAATCGAATTGATGAGTTTATAAGAAACTGTAATCTGAGGGGCTGGATTGTCAATCGATTAGATGTAGAAAACCGCATCGATATTCATAAGAAAATCAATGAAGAGATTGAATTGCTGTAGATATATTATTATATTAATAGTGAATTACTAGTGTGAATATTCATTGAAAAATCCAACAAAGTTTATTTTTAGTTTATTGCCCCCTAACACACCAATTTTGTATAATCAACATATGAATGAAAATATCATGAAAATATGTTAAACCGATTTCATATTATGAGATGGGGATGTATATAGTGTGTATTGATGGGGACTATTATGGGGACATATGTATTTTCTGTAGGTAACAAACAACCGATTCATATGGAAATTATGAATGCTGCTAATGATGTAGTTGTTAGCGGGCAATTAAATCGATATCGTCTTGATTATGATATGGAAACTAGTGTTGTCATCTTGCATTTTTCCTTGCAAGGCTCAGATAAAATGTATTCTTTGCAATTAGGTGAGGCGGATACAGCCCTTGAAGCGGAGGCCATGACCCCACAAGAGATTTTCTTTGCCATTGTTAATTTCCTTGGTGAGGTTATTCATAAGGCAAAATCTTTTGGCCGCACATTAGCTATGAAGATAGATGATGCGACATCTCGTGTATACGTGAAAGACTTGTTACAAACACACGATACATATCGTGTATTTTCTGGTAAATTAGCGTACTAATGTATTGCAATATAAACATAATATTGATAGAACCACAAAAAATAAGGCAGCGATTAAGTCGATGCCTTATTTTTATATGTATATTGGAATTACAGGAGTTAAGTGAGTATCTTATTGATGTCATTATAATTTCATGAAAATTTATGTTGAAATTAAAAATTATTAATAAATTTATGATAACATATTAGTGTATATTACAAACTGATGATTATGTTTTATATGGAAACATGGATACATATGAAAAATCATTGGGCTGTAGCATGCGTATTTTGTTTTTAGTGTAAAGAAGAGGTATTTTATTATGAAAAAACAATTCGCAGCAATCTTTGCAGCAACAGCAGTTTTGGGTGTAACT
>ENA-OWNK01001353-OWNK01001353.1-metagenome-genome-assembly--contig:-NODE-1353-length-10586-cov-19.242902_pt1 | contig 10586 bp, 8 predicted proteins | sample MGYA00245343_ERZ651121 | MGnify/ENA primary metagenome ERZ651121 (study PRJEB26857, sample SAMEA4031775) | metagenome | biome: human; feature: oral; material: saliva | place: Philippines | collected 2014... | reverse complement strand
AAGCCAATATGGGAATGGTCATCGAAGGAATTTCAACAACCAAAGCTGCTTACGAGTTGGCACAAGAACTTGACGTTTACATGCCTATCACCCAAGCTATTTATCAAGTTATTTATGAAAATGTTAATATTAAGGATGCCGTTGCTGAACTTATGAGCAATGAGTTCAAATCGGAAAACGAGTGGTCATAATCACCGTTAGGAAGGAAGCTCATGAAGCAAAAAGTTAGAAAAGCCGTTATCCCTGCTGCAGGACTTGGAACTCGTTTCCTACCCGCAACCAAAGCCTTGGCCAAAGAAATGTTGCCAATCGTGGATAAACCAACCATCCAGTTTATCGTTGAAGAAGCTCTCAAGTCTGGAATTGAGGATATTCTTGTTGTAACAGGGAAGTCAAAACGCTCCATCGAAGATCATTTTGACTCAAACTTTGAGTTGGAATTCAACCTTAAGGAAAAAGGAAAAACTGATCTTTTGAAATTAGTTGATGAAACAACTGGTATGCGTCTTCACTTCATTCGTCAAACCCACCCACGTGGTCTCGGAGATGCCGTTTTACAAGCCAAAGCTTTCGTCGGGAACGAACCTTTTGTGGTCATGCTTGGGGATGACCTCATGGATATCACTGATGACAAAGCTGTTCCATTGACCAAGCAACTCATGAATGATTATGAGAAGACTCATGCTTCTACTATCGCTGTGATGCCTGTACCACACGATGAAGTTTCTTCATACGGTGTCATCGCTCCTCAAGGTGAAGGAAAAGATGGACTTTACAGCGTTGAAACCTTCGTTGAAAAACCAGCTCCTGAAGATGCACCAAGTGATTTAGCAATCATCGGTCGTTACCTACTCACACCTGAAATTTTCGGTATTCTTGAAAAGCAAAAACCAGGTGCCGGAAATGAAATCCAACTAACAGACGCTATCGATACACTTAACAAAACTCAACGTGTATTTGCTCGTGAGTTTAAAGGCTCTCGTTACGATGTCGGAGACAAATTTGGATTTATGAAGACATCTATCGAATACGCCCTGAAACATCCTCAAGTCAAAGAGCACTTGAAAGACTACTTGATTGATCTTGGAAAAGAACTTTCAGAAGATAAATAATTGATGAAACCAGGTTCAAAATGTTCCTGGTTTTTTTGCTGCCTAAACAACTCCAAATCTAGTTCAAGACTAATTTCTTGCAATAGATGCTTTTATGGTATAATAATAAGAAGTGAGGAAAGAAATGAAGAATAAATTGTTAGAACTTAAAGAAAAAGGACTGGCTTTCCTTCAGTCTCTAAAAACAAAACTAAAAAATATAGATTTGACCAAAATTTGTCCTAAAACTTCTAAGGAGAAAACACAAACAAAGACCAATATCTGGACAATCTTTGCTAATATCTTATTGGGAATCAAGGCAACCTTTAATACCCTTTTTATCATCGCCTTTCTTGGTGGACTTTTGGGCACTGGGGTTGTTTTCGGTTATGCGGTTTCTCTATTTGACAAAGTAACCGTTCCTCAGACGGAGGATCTGATCAAACAGGTGAATGATATTTCATCCATCTCTGAGATTTACTATGCTGACGGATCCATGATCGGTGCTATTGAGAGCGATCTTCTGCGAACATCTGTTGCGTCGGACGCTATTTCAGATAATCTCAAGCAGGCTATCGTTGCAACAGAGGATGAACATTTTGCAGAACACAATGGTGTCGTTCCTAAAGCTGTTATTCGTGCTAGTCTAGGAAACTTTATCGGTCTTGGTTCTTCGAGCGGTGGATCTACTCTGACACAACAGCTCATCAAACAACAAGTTGTTGGTGATGCCCCTACACTCGCTCGTAAAGCTAGTGAAATTGTGGATGCCTTGGCTTTAGAGCGAGCAATGAGCAAGGATGAAATCTTGACAACTTATCTCAACGTCGCTCCATTTGGCCGTAACAATAAAGGTCAAAATATTGCGGGGGCTCAACAAGCAGCCAAAGGTATTTTTGGGGTTGATGCAAATCAGCTAACAATCCCTCAGGCAGCCTTTATAGCAGGATTACCACAAAGTCCTATCTCTTACTCCCCTTATGAAGCGACTGGTGAGATGAAGAATGAAGAGGATATGGAACTCGGAATCAAGCGTTCCAAAGATGTTCTCTACAATATGTATAGAACTGGAGTGCTCAGTCAGGAAGACTACGAAACCTATATAGCATATGACATTAAGCAAGACTTCTTGCCAGCAGAAAGTGTAAACCTAACAGCTAAGGGTTATCTTTACTTCACTGCACTTGATGAAGCGACTAATGTCATGTATGATTATCTGGTACAAAAAGATAATGTTTCTGCCCAAGAACTCAAGAATGAATCTATTCAGAAATCTTATCGTGAATTGGCTGAAAAAGAAATTCAAAATGGTGGTTACCGTATCACTACTACAATCGATAAAACGATCCATAATGCAATGCAAAATGCAGTGGCAAACTATAGCTACCTTCTAAATGATAGTAGTGGTCAACCTGAAGTCGGAAATGTCTTAATGGATAATAAAACAGGAGCCATCATAGGATTTGTAGGAGGACGAGATTACCAAAGCAATCAAAATAATCACGCCTTTGACACAAAGCGATCTCCGGCTTCGACTACCAAACCTATCTTAGCCTATGGTATTGCTATTGACCAAGGCTTGATGGGAAGTGCTAGCATCCTATCAAACTATCCAACGAACTTTGCCAACGGAACTCCGATCATGCACGTCAACAGTCCGGGAACAGCTATGATAAACCTAAAGGAAGCTCTCAATTATTCCTGGAATATCCCGGCCTACTGGACTTATCGTATGCTTCGTGAAAAAGGAGTTGATGTCCGCTCCTATATGGAAAAAATGGGGTATGAAATCCCAGAATACGGTATTGAAAGTCTTCCTATGGGAGGAGGAATTGAAGTTACTGTAGCTCAACATACAAACGGATACCAAACCTTGGCCAACAATGGTGTTTACCATAAAAAATACATGATTTCGAAAATCGAAAAAAGCAGTGGAGAAGTTATCTATGAACATAAAGACGAACCTGTTCAAGTCTACTCAAAAGCTACTGCAACCATTATGCAAAGTCTACTAAGAGATGTACTTTCATCCCGGATAACTACAAGTTTCCAAAGCGATCTTTATAGCATAAATTCCAGTCTAGCAGGTGCTGATTGGATTGGGAAAACTGGTACAACTAACGAGGAAGGTGATATGTGGCTCATGCTTTCAACGCCTCGATTGACTCTTGGTGGCTGGGTTGGTCATGATGATAACAGTCCGTTAGCCAAAGGCGCATATTATCGTAATGCTAAGTATATGGCCCACCTCGTAAACGCTATTCAACAAGCTTCTCCTTCTGCTTGGGGAACTGAGCGTTTCAGCCTTGATTCAAGTGTAACATCTTCTCAAGTCCTTAAGTCTACTGGACAGAAGCCTGGTAAGGTCACTATCAACGGCAAAGAGATTGACGTTACTGGAGAAATGGTAACAAGTTACTGGGCTAACCAAGCTGGTGCTCCGACTACTACCTACCGATTTGCTATTGGTGGAAGTGACTCTGATTACCAAAAAGCTTGGAATACGATTGTTGGAAATTTAATAAAACAAGACAACAAAGATAAAGATAAAGACAAGGATAAAGACAAGGATAAGGATAAAGATAAAGATAAAGATAAAAATAATAACAGCTCTTCTTCGAATAGGTCCCAACGCTAACATACCTATTATCAAGAGTATGTCACCTAACTCGACTTTTATATGAATCACTATCAAAAAAATATTTTCAAGGGAACCATATATTCCCTCCTTTCCGGATTAATATGGGGTATTTGTGGCATTTTAGGAGAATTCTTCTTTACGCATTATCCAGTCTCCTCTGGGTGGATCACTTCTATGCGACTAAGTCTTGCAGGTAGTTTTGTACTCATCTTGTCCGGCTTTAAGTTCCGTTCCCACTTATTCGACCTTTGGAGAAACCGCAACAACTATCTGCCTTTTCTGGCTTATGCTATCTTAGGAATTTTCTCCGTTCAGTATTTCTTCTATCTCTGTGTAGAATACTCTAATGCAACAACGGCAACTATCCTACAATTTATAAGTCCTGTTTTCATTCTCATATACAACCGTCTTATCTACAAGAAAAAAGCTTCTAAAAAAGCAATTTTCTATGTTTTGACTGCTATGCTCGGAGTCTTTCTGATGGCTACTAAAGGCGATCTGTCTAAACTATCCATCACTCCCCTCGCATTGCTGACAGGGCTTCTCAGTGCTCTGGGAGTTATGTTTAATGTTATCTTGCCCCAGCCATTTGCTAAAAAATACGGTTTTGTGCCAACTGTTGGTTGGGGAATGTTGCTGGCTGGACTCTTTAGTAATTTTCTCTATCCTGTTTATAGAATTAGTTTTCAGCTTGATTGGGTGAGTATCTTGATTTGTTTGACCATTGCCTTTTTGGGAACAGCCTTTGCTTTCTTCCTATCCATGAAAGCTGTCTCGCTCGTTTCTCCTTTGGTGGTGTCAGTCGTCAGTGCAAGCGAACCTTTGTCATCAGCTATTCTAAGTGTTCTATTTCTAGGTCTGGTCCTAGATGGGTATCTGCTTCTGGCTATGATCTTGATTATTATTCCCATGATCTTCTTATCCATTGAAGAATCAAAAGATAAACTGAAAGAATCCTCTTTTAACACTTAAGGCTTCAAAATTGAAGCCTTTTTTGGTAGAATAGTAAGCATTACAAAGAGTGAGGAGACACCTATGACTGCTACAAAAATGAATGCACAAGAAATTATCCAATTTATCGCTAATGCTGAAAAAAAGACAAGTGTAAAAGTGACCTTTGAAGGGCAACTTGATGGAGCCATCCCTGCTTCTGTTATCAAGCTTGGGAATGTTCTTTTTGGAGACTGGAAAGATATCGCTCCACTTCTTGAAGGACTTACAGAAAACAAGGACTATGTTGTTGAACAAGACGCCCGCAATTCAGCTGTACCTCTCCTTGATAAACGTGATATCAATGCTCGTATCGAGCCAGGCGCTATCATCCGTGACCAGGTTGAGATTGGCGACAACGCTGTTATCATGATGGGAGCTGTGATCAATATTGGTGCTGAAATCGGTGCTGGCACTATGATTGACATGGGTGCTATTCTAGGTGGACGTGCTATTGTCGGTAAAAATAGTCACGTGGGTGCGGGAGCTGTTCTTGCAGGTGTTATCGAACCAGCTAGTGCAGAGCCTGTCCGTGTCGGTGATAATGTACTCATCGGTGCTAACGCTGTGGTTATCGAAGGTGTTCAAATCGGTAGCGGATCTGTTGTTGCAGCAGGTGCCATCGTCACTCAAGATGTCCCAGAAAATGTTGTGGTTGCTGGTGTCCCAGCTCGTGTTATCAAAGAAATCGATAGCCAAACTCAACAAAAAACAGCGCTAGAAGATGCGCTTCGCACCTTGTAAATAGTAACAGAGGCGGAAACTTTTCCAGCCTCTTTATCGTATCAGTAGAAGGAAATTAACTATGTTAGATTTGATTCAAACTCGACGCGATCTTCACCAAATTCCTGAGATTGGTTTAGAAGAATTCAAGACTCACGCTTATTTACTCAATGTCATTGAAACATTAACAGCTGGCAAGGATTTTGTTCAGATTCGTACTTGGCTAACCGGTATTTTAGTATACTTACAAGGAAGTCAGCCAGAACGTACCATTGGTTGGCGGACAGATATTGATGGACTCCCAATCGTTGAACAAACAGGCCTTCCTTTTGCCTCTCAACATCCAGACCGCATGCATGCTTGTGGGCATGATTTTCATATGACCATTGCACTTGGAAGTCTCGAACGTGCTTTAGAAAAACAACCAAAAAACAACCTCCTCTTTCTCTTTCAACCTGCGGAAGAAAATGAGGCCGGCGGCATGCTCATGTATGAAGATGATGCCTTTGGTGACTGGTTGCCTGACCAATTCTATGGACTTCATGTTCGTCCAGACTTAAAAGTTGGACAGATTGCGACCAATACCCATACACTCTTTGCGGGCACTTGCGAAGTCAAGATTCGCTTTAATGGTAAAGGTGGTCACGCTGCTTTTCCACATGAAGCCAACGATGCTCTGGTTGCAGCTAGCTATTTTGTGACCCAAGTTCAGTCGGTTGTCAGCCGTAACGTCGATCCTATCGAGGGAGCTGTCGTCACTTTTGGTGTTTTTCAAGCTGGGACAACCAACAATGTCATCGCTGATACAGCCTTCCTGCATGGAACCATTCGAGCTCTTACACACAATATGAGTCTCTTGGTTCAAAAACGTGTCAAAGCTATCGCTGAAGGTGTAGCAGCTGCTTTTGATATGGATGTAGAGATTGAACTCAAGCAGGGAGGTTATTTGCCAGTCGAAAACAACCCTGAATTAGCCCGGGAGTTGATGACTTTCTTTGATGAAAAAGAGGACATTGAACTAATCGATATCGAACCTGCCATGACAGGGGAAGACTTCGGTTACCTTCTCTCCAAGGTTCCTGGGGTCATGTTCTGGCTAGGTATTGATAGTCCCTACGCCCTTCACCATCCAAAGATGAGCCCTAAAGAAGAAGCTCTAGCTATCGGTGTCGAAGCTGTATCAAGCTTCTTAGCAAAGAAAGCTGCGGAATAAACTATGAAAAAAAGCTTACGCAAGCAGGTCTTGCAAGGACTTAAGTCTCTATCCAAAGAAGAAAAGCAGAGCATGAACGCTTGGCTCACAGAGCAGCTCCTTCAACATCCATTCTATAAGGAAGCAAAAAACATCGCCACTTATCTGTCTTTTCCCCATGAATTTCAGACAGCTGAACTCATCGAACAAGCTCAAAAAGATGGAAAGACTATCCTCATTCCCAAAACTTATCCACATGGGAAAATGGATTTGGTTCTATATGAACCAGAGAAGCTCGAAAGAAACTCTTTTGGTCTCCTTGAACCACAGGGGAAAGCTATTGTCTTTGAGCCGTCTCAGATTGACTTGATCCATGTTCCCGGATTAGCTTTCAATACTTCTGGTTATCGGGTTGGCTACGGTGGTGGCTATTACGATCGCTACTTGGAGCATTTCCCAGGCCATACCATTAGTACGCTTTATCCATGCCAGATTCAGGATTTCCAACCGGATCACTACGATATACCAGTTGAGGAGGTACTCATCTATGAAAGAGATTTTTGATCGTCGTTATCCCACCACGAGCTTCTTTCTCCTCGTGACAACGCTAGTTTTTATCATCATGTTTCTAACTAGCGGGTTCAATTACACAAGTGCAGCTACCTTGTACCAGTTCGGAGCTATTTATCCTCCTGCCATCAAGGCCATGCCTGAACAAATCTGGCGCTTATTCTCGGCCACCTTTGTCCACATTGGCTTGCAGCACTTTTTTGTTAATATGCTGTCCCTCTACTTTTTGGGACGTCAGATGGAGCAGATCTTTGGCTCCAAACAGTTTTTCTTTATCTACCTTCTATCAGGTATGATGGGAAATCTCTTTGTCCTAGTTTTTAGTCCCAATGCTATTACTGCAGGTGCTTCAACTGCCCTCTACGGGATGTTCGCATCTATTGTCGTTCTTCGTTATGCTTCACGCAATCCCTATCTCCAACAGCTCGGTCAATCCTACCTTTCCCTCTTGGTCATCAACCTAGTAGGTAGCGTTTTAATGCCAGGAATCAGCCTTGCTGGACACGTAGGTGGAGCTGTCGGTGGTGCCTTACTAGCTATTGTCTTCCCAGTTCGAGGAGAACGAAAGATATACAGCCCAGGCCAACGTGGTCTAGCAAGCCTAGCCTTTATTGCTTTATCATCCTTGATGCTTTTTATCGGATTACTTTAAGACAAATAAAAACCATTGGAAACTCTCTCAGAGAGCTTTATTTCCAATGGTTTTTTGAATTTATTTGAAAAGTTGCTTAAAACCCATTATTGTCGCTGAGTTCTTTGAACCAGTGGCCGGATTTTTTCAGGCGGCGTTCTTGTGTTTCTAAGTCTAGCTCGACCAAACCATAGCGATTTTTGTAGCTGTTGAGCCATGACCAGCAATCGATAAAGGTCCAAATCAAATATCCTTTACAGTTAGCGCCGTCTTCAATAGCACGATGAAGCTCACGAAGGTGACCTTTGACAAAGTCAATACGGTAGTCATCCTGGATCATCCCATTTTCACGGAATTTATCTTCACCTTCAACACCCATACCGTTTTCAGTTAACATCCACTCAATATTCCCATAGTTTTCCTTGATGTTTTGGGCAATGTCATAAATTCCTTGCTCATAGATTTCCCAACCGCGGTGCGGATTAATCTTACGACCTGGCATAACGTAATGTTCATAGAAATGTTCTGGTAAGAGTGGACTATCAGGGTGCTTAGCAAAACGTGGCGCCATAACACGCAAAGGCTGATAATAGTTGACTCCTAGGAAGTCAACGGTGTTCTCACGAATGAGTTCCAACTCTTCGGCTGTGTATTCTGGTAACAAGTCATGCTCAGACAAAATTTCCACTAACTCTTCTGGATATGTTCCTAAAACAGACGGATCTAGGAAAGATTGTGCCTGGAAGAGATCTGCAATACGAGCAGCTTTCACGTCAGCAGGATGTTGGCTACGTGGATAGGCTGGTGTCAAGTTGAGGACAATCCCAATCTTAGAGCCTGGTAAGACTTCATGACAAGCCTTAACTGCAAGAGTGCTCGCCAGTTGTGTATGATAGGCAACCTTAACCGCTGCTTTGGCATCCACCTTATGTGGATAATGGGCATCATAAAAATAGCCAAACTCAACAGGAACGATAGGCTCATTGAAGGTAATCCATTGGTCCACAAGGTCACCGTAGGTCTCAAAACAGAAACGAGCATAGTCTTCATAAGCCTTAATAGTTGCTTTATTTTCCCAACCATCCCCATCTTCTTGAAGGGCGAAAGGCAAGTCAAAGTGATAGAGATTGACTAAAAGACGAATTCCCTTAGCCTTGATGGCTTCAAATACCTGACGGTAGAAAGCCACCCCTTGAGGATTGACTTCTCCACGCCCTTGTGGGAAAATACGAGACCACTGGATAGAGGTTCGAAAGGCTGTATGACCTGTTTCTAACAAAAGTTCAATGTCCTTTTCCCAATTTTCATAGAAGGTCGACGTTTTGTCTGGTCCAATCCCATTATAGTAACGGTTTGGCTCTACTTGGTACCAATAATCCCAGAGATTATCTCCTTTACCGTCACCAGGTACTCGTCCTTCTGTCTGTGGTCCAGAAGTTGAGGAACCCCAGACAAAATCCTTTGGAAATTTTAGCATAGTACTACCTCTTTTTACGCTTTTAATGTTTACTTTCTCTCATTATAAAGAAAAAACAAGGCAAAAACTAGTTACATTTTTGTCTTGTTTTTCTTCTGATTATAGATTTTATTTGTTGGTTAAGATTTCAAGGGTTTCAAGCAAGTTATCTGCATGAACTTCGATCGTATCTCCTGTCGCCTTGATCTTCACTTCTACGATACCGTCGGCTGCTTTCTTACCAATAGTGATACGGATTGGAAGACCGATCAAGTCGCTATCGCTAAATTTAACACCGACACGTTCGTTACGGTCATCCGTCAAAACTTCGTAACCTTTGTTTACCAAGGCTTCTTCGATACGGTTGGTTAATTCAAGACTTGCTTCGTCCTTGACATTAACTGGAATCAAGTGCACATCAAATGGCGCCAATTCTTTAGGGAAGTTGATTCCCCAAGCGTAACGGTATTCACCTTTTGGAGTTTTATTGACAAAGAGGCGAGCATGTTGTTCCATGACTGCTGATAGGAGACGGCTGACACCGATACCATAACATCCCATGATAATTGGAATCGCACGACCATTTTCATCCAAGACATCTGCTCCCATACTTGCTGAGTAGCGAGTTCCTAGTTTGAAGATGTGACCAATCTCGATACCACGTGCAAAGTTGAGCACACCTTGTCCATCTGGAGAGATTTCACCCTCACGAACTTCACGGATATCGACATACTCAGCAGTGAAATCACGGCCTGGGTTGACACCAGTCAAGTGGTAACCATCTTCGTTGGCACCAGTAACAGCATTGCGACTATCTTGGACCTTGCGATCAGCGATGATTTTAACATTTTCTGGAAGATTGACTGGCCCAAGTGAACCAAAGTCCGCTCCCAATAATTCTTTCACTTCCGCCTCGGTTGCAGGTTCTAAGAAGTCTGCTCCAAGGTAGTTTTTCAATTTGACTTCATTGAGTTGGTCGTTGCCAACCAGTAAAGCTACAATTGGCTCCTCGTCTGCGATATAAACCAAGGTCTTGATTGTTTGCTCTTCAGAGACATTCAAGAAGGCTGCGACTTCATCAATCGATTTGACACCTGGTGTTTCCACGCGAGCTACTTGATCTTCAGTCACAACACGGTTGCTTGGTTTGTAGGCGTTAGTTGCCATTTCCAAGTTAGCTGCATAGCTTGACTCACTTGAGTAGGCAATAGTATCTTCACCAGAAACCATCCATTTAAGCAATTCTGCCTTGATTTCTTCTTGCACTTCTGCAGGAATTTCATCAAATGAGG
>ENA-OWNK01001343-OWNK01001343.1-metagenome-genome-assembly--contig:-NODE-1343-length-10675-cov-5.139171_pt1 | contig 10675 bp, 8 predicted proteins | sample MGYA00245343_ERZ651121 | MGnify/ENA primary metagenome ERZ651121 (study PRJEB26857, sample SAMEA4031775) | metagenome | biome: human; feature: oral; material: saliva | place: Philippines | collected 2014... | reverse complement strand
GTATTGGGCAAACGTGGAAGTAGCGGCAAAGCATTCTGTTATGGAAGTATTTTTGGCTCTCTCTTCTTCAGTTACCTTTGTGGTGGAGAATGCCTTGAGGACATCAATGCGCTTATTGGGCAGTTCAAGCAGAGACCTGATACGCTATTACCCGGTGCCGACACTGTGGGGCGCGGACTAAAGGAGCTTGCCGAGAAAAATATTGTCTATAAGAGCGAGACCTCCGACAAGTCGTATAGTTTCAACACGGCAGAAAAGTTGAATACCTTACTTTTACGAATGATACGGAGGATGGGGCTTATAAAGGTGGGTAGTCATGTTGACTTAGACTTTGACCACCAGTTTATTCCAGCCCACAAGTTCGATGCAAAGTATTCTTACAAGCAGGATTTTGGCTATTTCCCTGGTTGGGCTTCCATTGGGGGGAATCATAGTCGGAGGTGAGAATCGTGACGGATTGAGTTCAATGAAATTGAAGTAGAAGCATTACCAGAACCAATTGAAATAGAAGTTCAACAATAGGGCTCGGAAAAGAATTCATAATCCACAAACGACTTGTTGTGCAAGGTAACACTAATAAAAATAAAAAAGTAAATATAAATAGTCCCTCAATCCGTAAAGATTGGGGGACTATTGTTTTTTCTCTGGCTATAAATATATCTTATGGGTGTTCTTCCCCACCACCTTCAGGTTTCTTCTTGCCCTTCGTTTTCGGCTGTGCAGGCACTTTGAAGAATTCCACTCCGTGCAGTGTCCGGAAATCGGGACTTGGCGTAAACAGAACCTGCGTCTTCGTGATGTGTGTAGACGGCTTGAAGTCCTCTTCCTTCTCCACGGCTTTCGAGGTGAATGTGGGACGGAACGAGCCGAGCGGTCCTGCGTCCACGATGCTTCCCTGCGAGCAAAGACGGTTCAACACCGTGCGGAATTTGTAGAAAACGGCTGCAATGTCAGCTTGTCCTACGGTAGAGTCTTCCGCCATAATCTCACAAAGTTTGTCGAAATTCACACGTTGCTTTTGGCAAACAGGGCTGGCTACATACAATGTTGAGCCTTTCTTGGCTCCGACTGTCATTTTACGTTTACTCAACGAGTAATCCATAGTATAATATATTTATGGTTAAAAAAATACAGCGCACCGTTCAGAAAGCTCGTACACTTCACTCGCCTCTTGTATGCGCCGAGCGCAAAATTACAAAAATGCTTCCGATTGTCAAAATAAAATACAGAAGTTTTTTTACGAAAGCATTTGCTTTGCATTCATTTGCAAATACCGTTTCATGTAATTTGTACGTACTATTTTCACGGAACGATACTATATTCTTGCGAAACATATATACTATTCAGAGAAAAAGTACCTACGTTTTCATAAAAAAGTACGTACTTTTTCTCTGAATAGTATATACTTTTTGGGTAAAACGTAGGTACTTTTTTCAGAGAAGTTCCATACTTTTATATATTCCTCACTGTCAAGCATTTACAAAGATAGCGAAAAACGATTGGAAACAGCCTAAAATCTACTCGTTTTGCACTACTTTCTTGCCGACCGAAATACGTTTGAAAAGGGAGCGTTAATTCAGTTTCTGCACACTCTTTCTTTACTTTATGACAGTGGACGAAGTATTAACATAAAGTCAAACAATATTATGTTTGGAGAGCCTGAATGAGACTTTTTCCGTCCGAAACGAAACGATTAGTTTCTCAGACGTAAGATAATGCGTACAGAATGGTGGCTTTGCGTCTTTTAAACCATTCGTTAAATATTGCTAACTTTAAAATGTTTCGCACTAAAACTTCCCCCACCAACTAATAATTTGCTACATTTGCATTGTTAAGCAAAGATGGAAGACTGAACTGTAGACAACTTCTTACCAGCACTATTCTATCTGTGAAAAAGACAGAGTACAACGAACTTAAACACAATATCTAATTAATAAAATTTGCATACAATATGGCAAACGAGACAAACAACAAGGAATTCCGTATTGAAAGCGACCTCTTGGGCGAGCTTCAAGTACCAGCTAACGCATACTACGGTGTGCAGACACAGCGTGCAGTGAACAACTACCATATCTCTGGAAAGAGAATGTGCGACTACCCAGACTACGTTATCGCAATGGCTTACGTTAAGTTGGCTGCTGTTGAAACAAACCGCGAGTTGGGCGAAATCAACGACGAAATCTGCGACGCTATGGCACAGGCTTGCCGCGAAATCATCGACGGTAAGTTCCACGAAGACTTTGTTACCGATATGGTACAGGGCGGTGCAGGTACATCGGTGAATATGAACGCCAACGAAGTTATTGCTAACCGTGCTTGCGAAATACTCGGTCATCAGAAAGGCGAGCACAAATACTGCGCTCCTAACGACCACGCCAACTGCGGTCAGTCTACAAACGACGCATATCCTTCGGCTATCCACTTGGCTCTAATCCGTATGAACAAGACGTTTGTCGAGAAATTGGCAAAGCTTGTTGCTTCTTTCCGCAAGAAGGCAGAAGAGTTCAAGAAGGACATCAAGATGGGTCGTACACAGCTCCAAGACGCTGTTCCTATGACAAGCGGTCAGGAATTCAACGCATTCGCCAACCTGCTCGAAGCTGAAATCGCCAACTTGAACAAGAGTGCAGAAATGTTCCTCGAAATCAATATGGGTGGTACTGCAATCGGTACTGGCTTGAATGCAGCACCAGGCTTCCCTGAAGTTTGCGCAAGGAAACTCAGCGAGCTCACAGGTATGCCATTCAGAGCAAGCGAAGACCTCGTTGCAGCAACCCCTGATACAACCGACCTCGTGAATTATAGTGGCGCAATGAAGCGTTTGGCTATCAAGCTCTCTAAGATTTGCAACGACCTTCGTCTTATGGCTTCTGGTCCACGTTGCGGTCTCCACGAAATTAATCTTCCTCCAATGGCACCGGGTTCAAGCATCATGCCAGGTAAAGTGAACCCTGTTATCCCTGAAATCACCAACCAGACTTGCTTCAAGGTGATTGGCAACGACACAACCGTAACACTCGCAGCAGAAGCTGGACAGTTGCAGTTGAACGTTATGGAGCCTATCATCATGCAGTGCTTGGTGGAAGACATTACATGGTTGGGCGAGGCTTTCGACACTCTCCGCGAGAAGTGCATCGACGGCATCACCGTAAACAGCGAGCACAACGCAGCTACCGTAAAGAACTCTATCGGTATCGTAACTGCTCTTAACCCATACATTGGCTACAAGAACAGCACGAAGATTGCCAAGGAAGCACTCGAAACAGGTGGTTCTGTTTACGACCTCGTGCTCAAAAACGGTGTCCTCACAAAAGAACAACTCGACAAGATTCTTTCTCCAGAGCACATGCTCGATTCAGAAGAAAAGGTAAAGTAAGGCGAAAACCTTATCATACATAAAACTTTAAAAACTCTGTGCAGCTTTGCACAGAGTTTTTTTATGCGCTTATACCACATAATACTTACAGTCAAGCCCAACCTAACGGCAAAACCAACAAGCAGGCAGCAAAGATATGGGCAACCAAAGTTATAAATACTGCTACGCCTCTTGAATGCGATGAGTAATTATAAGCCAAGAAGAGAGGACCGATAAGCGGTGCAGCCATGGAAATTAATACGTAAATCAGCTTAATATAAAATCCTTGCCCAGATACTATAAATTGTGCAAGAGCGAAAAGGAATATAAAGTAAAAAAAAGCCAATATACTCATAATATAATGTTTTATAGTGCAAAACTAAAGTTAATTACGATTTATTTATCATCAATAATAAAAAAGAGTGAGAAAGTGCCGTTCTTACGTCCGCCGTCCTAATTCTTGGTTCTTCCACACGTGCAAATCCGAGTCATACGGTTGGTTGTGGCACCTACGCCTTCTCTTCGGGTTCATATTAACACGCACTCGGTTACTTCAGCCCATTGAACCACCTATCACCCACAAGGATTGTATCGCTTTATCATATCCGATTTTAAGTATTGCATTTGCAAAGATACTATATTTATTTTGACAGAACAACGGTAGTGCTCAAAAACAATCCACAAACTATTCCATAAATCAAAATAATAGCAACAAAGGCATTCCGATTTATTGTTCTAAAATCAAGTAAATAGGGCAATAAATTTAACACAAGCGGAAAGGGGAAAATAGAGAAAAAGAGAGCAGGAAAATAGGGGTTGAAAAGTAAAAGAGCCGCTTTTGCAATGCAAAACAATAGGTTTTACCGTGCAAAAGCGGCTCTTTTGGATTGCAAGAACGGCTCTTTTGCAGAGCAAAAAGATGATGATGGAGCGCAAAATATAGCCTATATGCGAACAAAAGTGTTCGTTTTGCAACATAAAAGGTATGGTTTCGTTGCACAACACTACCCTATAAGCTTGCAAGAAGCTATGAACGAAGCACTTATGGTAGCACGCAAATAATGGCGTTATTTGCAAATAAATAATTTAAAGTGCAGAAAAGTGCCCGTAATTCCGAAGTTGAGGTTCTGAATTTTAACCATTCAGGAATCGATTTAACAAAAGTTTAGAAACAAAGAATTACCATTGTGCAACCACAAAAAATCTATTGAACCTACTACATTGCTCACGAAAGCTAAAATGCAGACATAAAAAAAGCCCCGTTATAAGGACGAGGCAACCTAATGTTCTCACAACGGAAAAATCCTTATTGTGAATACTTTAAAATTAGTAATGCAAAGATAAGGGTTTATTAAATAACGTGCAAGTTTTTTCAAATTAATTTTCTCTGAATTAAAATATTTTTTGTAACTTTACACAAAATATCAAAATAACCTTATTAATATGAAAAGAATATTAGGATTAGATTTAGGAACCACAAGTATAGGTTGGGCTTTGGTAAACGAAGCCGAGAGCAACAACGAAGCGTCTTCCATTGTTCGATTAGGTGTAAGAGTAAATCCACTAACCGTAGACGAAAAAAGCAACTTTGAAAAAGGAAAAGCCATAACGACCAATGCTGACAGGCAGTTGCGTCATGGCGCAAGAATAAACCTTCAACGTTATAAACTTCGCAGACAAAACCTTCACGACTGTCTGCAAAAACAAGGTTGGTTAGGCACCGAAGCAATGTACGAGGAAGGCAAAGCCTCTACTTTTGAAACTTATAAACTTCGCGCAAAAGCAGCCGAAGAAGAAATATCGTTGCACGAGTTTGCCCGTGTCTTGTTTATGTTGAACAAAAAACGTGGCTATAAAAGTAACCGAAAAGCAAACAACAAGGAAGACGGACAGCTTTTCGACGGTATGACCATCGCCAAAAAACTCTACGAAGAGCACCTTACTCCTGCTGAATATTCACTTCAGCTGCTTAATAAAGGCAAGAAGTTTACGCAAGGTTACTATCGTTCCGACCTAAACGCAGAGTTGGAAAGGATATGGGACGAGCAGAAAAAGTATTATCCCGAGATACTCACAGACGAATTTAAACAACAGTTAGAAGGCAAAACAAAAACCAATACAAGCAAGATTTTCCTTGCCAAATATGGCATTTATTCTGCCGACTTAAAAGGTTTGGACAGAAAATTGCAGCCTTTGAAATGGAGGGTTGAGGCGTTAAAGCAACAAGTTGATAAAGAGGTTTTAGCCTTTGTCATTAGCGATTTGAAAGGACAAATAGCCAATACAAGCGGACTGCTCGGTGCTATCAGCGACAGAAGCAAGGAACTTTATTTCAACAAACAGACGGTTGGACAATATCTCTGGGCTTCGTTAGAAGAAAATCCGCATATCAGCATAAAGAACAAACCTTTCTATCGCCAAGACTATTTAGACGAATTTGAGAAGATTTGGGAAACGCAAGCCGCTTTCCACAAGCAGCTAACGCCAGAGCTGAAGCAGGAAATAAGAGATATTATCATTTTTTATCAACGCCCATTGAAGAGCAAGAAAAGTCTTATTTCTGTTTGCGAACTTGAGCAACGCAAAGTAAAAGCGACAATTGATGGCAAGGAAAAGGAAATAACAATAGGTCCGAAAGTTGCCCCAAAGTCATCGCCTGTATTCCAAGAATTTAGAATTTGGCAAAACTTAAACAATGTTCTGTTCATTGATAACGATACGAACGAAAAGCGTCCGCTTGACGAAGACGAAAGAAACTTGCTCTATGAGGAGCTAAGCATTAAAGCGAAACTAAGTAAGACTGAGGCTCTGAAAATACTGAACAAGAAAGGCAAGCAATGGGACTTGAACTATAAGGAATTGGAAGGGAACCGCACGCAAGCCATTCTCTTCGATTGCTACAATCGTATCATAACGCTGACAGGACACGAAGAATGCGATTTCAAAAAGATAAAGGCTTCCGAGATTCGCCGTCGTGTTTCCACCATTTTCAAGAACTTAGGTTTCAACACCGAAATTCTCGATTTTGACCCATCGTTAAAAAAGCACGAGTTAGAGAAACAACCTATGTATCAGCTTTGGCATTTGTTGTATTCTTACGAAAGCGATAACTCGCGAACAGGCAACGAATCATTATTAAGAAAGTTGGAAACAACCTTTGGCTTCCCTGAAGAATATGCTACTGTGCTTTGTGATGTTGTTTTTGAAGAGGATTATGGCAATCTCAGCGTGAAAGCAATGCGCAAAATACTGCCTTATCTTCAAGCAGGAAACGATTACAGCCAAGCATGTGCATACGCAGGTTATAATCATTCACGCCACTCGCTCACGAAAGAAGAGTTAGACCAAAAGGTTTATAAGGAAAGGTTGGAACTGTTGCCAAAGAACAGTTTGCGCAATCCTGTCGTTGAGAAAATCCTCAATCAGATGATTAATGTTATCAACGCTATCATTGACGAATACGGAAAGCCCGACGAAATAAGAATAGAAATGGCGCGCGAACTAAAGAGCAGTGCTATCGAACGAGAGAATCGCACACGCGCCATCAGCCAAGGTAATGCTGAAAACCAACGTATTCGTGAAATTCTCGAAAAGGAATTTGCACTTTCATACATCAGTAGAAACGACATTATAAAATATAAACTGTACGAAGAACTTAAACCGAACGGCTTTAAGACGCTGTATTCAGATACGTATATTCCTAAAGACAAACTCTTCTCTAAAGACTTTGATATTGAGCATATCATTCCAAAAGCACGCTTGTTTGACGATTCTTTCTCAAACAAAACACTTGAAGCACGCGATATAAATCTTGCCAAAAGCAGTAAAACAGCCTTCGACTTCATTAAAGAAAAGTATGGCGAGCAAGGTGCCAAGATATATAAAGAGAGACTCAATATACTTTTAAAAGATAGTGTCATAAATGAAGCAAAATACAATAAGTTATTGATGACTGAAGCTGATATACCTTCTGATTTCATCAACCGCGACCTTAACAACACACAATATATAGCAAAAAAAGCATACGAAATCTTAGGTGAGTTGGTAAGAACCGTTACACCAACAACAGGAAAGATAACTAATCGCCTACGTGAAGATTGGCAACTGGTAGACGTTATGAAAGAACTGAACTTTGAGAAGTACGAGAAATTAGGCTTGACCGAAATAGTTGAAGACAGAGATGGAAGGAAAATCAAACGCATAAAAGACTGGACAAAGCGCAACGACCACCGCCACCACGCAATGGACGCACTGGCAATAGCCTTTACAAAGCCGTCTTTCATTCAGTATCTGAACAACCTTAACGCACGAAGCAATAAAGGCGACAGCATTTATGCAATAGAAAATAAAGAGTTGCATTACGAAGAGGGCAAGCTCCGCTTCAACGCTCCTATCCCTGTCAATGAATTTCGTGCAGAAGCAAAACGCCATCTTAGCGCAATTTTAGTTTCGATTAAGGCGAAAAACAAGGTGATGACGCAGAATGTAAACAAGATAAAAACAAAGCACGGAATAATAAAAAAGATTCAACTTACACCGCGTGGACCATTGCACAACGAAACTATCTACGGCACAAAGATGCGCCCTATAATAAAAATGGTGAAAGTTGGAGCCGCGTTAGACGAAGCTACGATAAACAAAGTGAATAGTCCTGCCATTCGTGAAGCATTGCTTAAACGTCTCAACGAATACAGCGGAAACGCTAAAAAGGCGTTTACAGGAAAGAATACATTAGATAAAAATCCGATTTATCTGAATGTTGAACGAACAAAAGTGGTCCCTGCATTGGTTAAAACTGTAGAATGGGAAAACTACCACCCTATCCGCAAGCCAATTACACCAGACCTTAAAGTCGATAAAGTAATTGATAAAGGCATAAGAGATATTCTGAAAGCCCGCTTAGAAGAATTTAATGGAGATGCGAAGAAAGCTTTCAGCAACTTGGAAGAGAACCCTATTTATCTTGACGAAGCGAAGAAGATTGCCTTGAAACGTGTCAGCATTGAAGGTGTTTTAAGTGCCATTCCTCTGCATACACTAAAGAATCAAGCGGGCAAACCTATTACTGGAAAAGATGGAAAACCTGTATTAGGCAATTATGTTCAAACAAGTAACAACCACCATATTGCATTTTATTACGATGAAAATGGCAACTTGCAAGACAATGCAGTATCGTTCTTCGAAGCTGCCGAACGTAAATCGCAAGGTGTTCCCGTCATTGATAAAGACTACAACCGCGATAAAGGTTGGCGTTTCCTATTCACTATGAAGCAAAACGAATACTTCGTGTTCCCTAATGAAGCGACAGGGTTTATCCCTTCTGAAGTGGATTTGACGGACGAAGCTAACTATGGCATTATAAGTCCAAACTTATATAGAGTTCAAAAGATGTCAAAAACAAAACAAGACATAACCGACAAGAGGGATTATTGGTTTAGACATCATTTAGAGACAGTACTTAATAACGATTTAAAAGTTAGAAGCTCTATATTTAAACAAATAAATTCATTAAAGCCTTTAGAAGGTATCATTAAAGTGCGTATTAATTCTACTGGTAAAATAGTAGCAGTAGGTGAATACGATTAATATAGTTGGCTTATGATAAAGAAAACATTATGTTTTAGCAATCCAGCCTATTTAAGTTTGCACAATGCACAGTTAGCTATTCGTTTGCCCGAAGTAGAGACTTGCAATGATTTGCCTGACAGTTTTAAAAAGCAAACCGAGCGTACAATTCCAATAGAAGACATTGGAGTTGTACTGCTCGATAATAAGCGGATAACCATTACATCGTCTGCATTAGAAGCCCTGATAGAAAACAACTGTGCGGTGATTACCTGCAACAGCAAGAATATGCCCATCGGACTTTTTCTGCCTTTATGTGGTAATACAACGCAAAGCGAACGCTTCCGCAGTCAAATAGAAGCATCGCTACCGCTTAAAAAACAATTGTGGCAGCAAACTATTAAGCAGAAAATAAGCAATCAGGCAAAACTTCTAAGCATATACACCAATACTGATGTTGGGTGTATGTATGCTTGGGCTGACAAAGTTAGGAGTGGCGACCCCGAAAATCTTGAAGCTCGTGCAGCAGCTTATTATTGGAAAAATCTCTTTTCTGATATTCCTGACTTCATAAGAGGACGCGAAGGCGAACCACCCAACAACCTATTAAACTATGGATATGCCATATTACGCGCCGTGGTAGCACGCTCTTTAGTAGCCAGCGGATTGCTCCCAACATTGGGTATTCACCACCACAACAGATACAATGCCTATTGCCTTGCCGACGATATTATGGAACCTTACCGTCCTTATGTCGATGGGGTGGTGTTAGATGTAATGGCATCAACCACCGATTACAGTGAGCTTACAAAAGAAATCAAGATGAAACTCCTTGCTATTCCAGTACTCGACACAACGATTGGGAACAAGAAAAGTCCATTGATGATAGCTACACAACAGACAACTTCTTCTCTTTATAAGTGCTTTAGCGGAGAGCAAAGAAGAATGGTTTATCCTGAATTATAAAGCCTATTAGTGGAAACTTATAGATTTAGTCAATACAGAAGTATGTGGTTAATGGTATTTTTTGATTTACCCACAGATACAAAGAAAGAACGAAAAGCAGCTTCACTCTTTCGTCAAAACTTGCTGAAAGATGGATTTACAATGTTTCAATTCTCCATTTACATACGTCATTGTGGTAGTAAAGAAAATATGGAAGTGCATATTAAAAGAGTTTCCACCTTTATTCCAGCATACGGAAAAGTTGGAATAATGGGCATTACAGACAAACAATTTGAAGAAATAAAGCTATTCTATGGTAAGAAACCACAAAAACCAAATGCACCTGGAGCACAGTTAGAACTCTTTTAATCCTTCTTTTAGAAACAATAAAGTTCCATTCTTGACGAGTGGAACTTTATTTTGCTTGCATTTTTCTTTCTCTCTAAGCTTTCGTAACAACACTGATATTCATTACTTTAAGCCATTTGAGTTGTATTTACCAATGCAAAGATACTAATTTTAAAGCTAATCACAACATTGGTAACTGGTTCGACGTCGTAATCTGTGTTGTATTTACCAATGCAAAGATACTAATTTTAAAGCTAATCACAACGTATGGTTCATTTGGGGGCGCAGCGGCAACGTTGTATTTACCAATGCAAAGATACTAATTTTAAAGCTAATCACAACCCGCCGCTGCCGTTCGATAGCGGCGTCGGCGGTTGTATTTACCAATGCAAAGATACTAATTTTAAAGCTAATCACAACCGAAGTTGAAATCATTAATCTTCATTTGAGTTGTATTTACCA
>ENA-OWNK01001339-OWNK01001339.1-metagenome-genome-assembly--contig:-NODE-1339-length-10700-cov-27.337905_pt1 | contig 10700 bp, 4 predicted proteins | sample MGYA00245343_ERZ651121 | MGnify/ENA primary metagenome ERZ651121 (study PRJEB26857, sample SAMEA4031775) | metagenome | biome: human; feature: oral; material: saliva | place: Philippines | collected 2014... | reverse complement strand
GCTATATTTTGCCATAGAAAAACCGACCTCCTTAACGTTAAGATTTTTGGTCTAACATTAAGGGGTCGGTTCAAACGACCTATGCCGTTACCTCTTTCATAGATATATAGTTATATATACCGATTAGCGGATGCGTCTAACGCGGTTATTACCGTCACGCATAGCTTCTTTCAAGCTGTAGATTACCATTTCGTTCATGTAGAAACGCAATTCATCATTAGACATGTTAGCTGTATTCTTTTCAAGAATTGCCAAAATTTGGTTTTCATATTCAGCTTTGTTCATGTCAGACACAGTTGTGTGGTTTGTGAAAAATTCTTTGTAATCTAAGTACAAGCGATCTAATGCTATACGAGCATAGCTGTCTTTTTTATAGCGATGGCTTGTAATGTACCAACTACGACGAACATTCATGTAGTACAACACGTTATTAGTATAACGTTGTTGACCAGACATTACGCGATTGTCGTCTTGGATTAAAGCATTGCTCATCCCCAATTGGAATGCTGCAAATTCAGATACTACAGCTTTTACCTCTTCACTAGGAACAGCAAGAGAGATGTCTTGTTGTTCTGCAGTCAAAGGAGCCGCAGGTTGTTCAGGCATCATCAAAGGATCTTGTGCCGCATGTACTTGGCCAGCAACACATACAGAAGCAATTGCCATAACTGGTAATAATTTAATTAGTTTCATAAGTCCCCTCATTGGAAGCCGCCCTCCCCAGGGCAGCTTTCCTATGTTTTAAATACTCAATACACTCTCAAGTGAATGATTATTTGGTTAACCCAGCTTGTTTCATAAGCATTGCAATTTGAGCTTTCATCTCTTCATTATCTCGTTGTACTTGTTCGTACTTAGCAGATAATTCCTCATCGCGTTGTTTCATGCGTAAGTTCTCAGCTTTCAATGCAGTCACTTCATCTTGCATTACATAAGCAGAGCTGATTGGGCCTGCTTTGTAACGTGCTGGAATTGCTTTTTTAGCGTCAGATGTACCGAATTTATAAGATACACCAGCGTTAACCATATTATCATGACCACCTAAGGAAACACCCATATGAAGCATTGTAGATTCATTTGTATAGTGAGCGATACCAATAGCAGCAGCAGTACTACCTTTATAGTTGCCAACAGCCGCCAACACTTGTGTAGGTTCTAATGGATCATATTGCAATGGTTTAAGACCTGCCATGGCTGCGCTAGCTGCACCAACATCAGCGATTTTACCATCTACACTATGCATAGCATTGCGCAATTGATTAACGTTAACCGCATCAGTGCCATTGATGCCTGGCGCTACATTAGTAATAGTATTATTACCATTGTTTAAGCCATTTTCTGTAAGACTTACAGTGTGACCTGGTACAGGTTGACCGTTGATGGATGGAGTAATTGTGATGCCACCACCATCTACTTTTGTATCTACTGTATAAGGAATTGTAGTATTAGTTCCTGGTACAGTTTTTGTATACGTAGTAGAACCGTCTTTTAGGTTGAGGTCCTTAGCCAACTTGATATCATAGCCATCGCCTGCAGCATTCTTCACAACAGCTAGGTTGTTGTCACTCAAACGATTTACATCAGCGCCACCTTTTAGGTTCATTGTATCGCCTAAACCGCGAACAACTTTACCATCGTTACCAGCTTGGTCACCTTGGAATACACGACCATTTTTAGCTTTTTCGTTAAAGTCGTCGTTAACAGCTTTTAATTGATCTTCTGTTGCCGCGCGACCTGTAACAGCTACAGGGTTGTTAGGATTCCATGTTTTATTGTCCAAACCAGTCACAAAGTTACCGTTTTGACCACCCGAGTTTTGGTTACCTATGATTACATCGCCAGCTTTCACAGTGTTACCTGCTGTAACAGAACCTGTGCTGCCATCGATTGTAACTTGGTTAGCGCCATTACCCGCAGTAATCGTACCAGTAGATCCGTCAACTTTAACTTGTTTTGCTGGATCTGTGCCAAGTGTAATTGTATCATTCAAGGACATCTTAATCGCAGTGCCATCTACGGAAGTCTTGATGTTGCCGTCGCCTTTGAGGTCGATTACTTCACCAAGAGGTTTCTTCACAGATTGACCATCCTCTGCTTTAAGACCGAAGCCTTGTGCCTTGATGTCTTCCATTGCAGTATGCAATTGACCGCCATTTACAGCGTCTTTGCTGCCGGCAGCAATTGTACCATCTTCTACATTAGTGATTTTCTTATCACCAGCATTAATGCCGTCTTTTGTTACCTTAGGGCCGTTTTCGATAGTCAAACCATCTTTATCGATAGTAACCGCTTTGTTACCACCATCGTTGATTTGCAAGCCATCTTTAGTCAACTTAGTCGCTTCATTGGCGCCGTCTTTGATAGTTACGCCATTTGTATCCATCTTAGTGTCGCCTGTAGTCACTGTATTTGCTGTAACAGTATCTACATTAAGATCTCTAGCCAATGCTACTTTCACAGCACCATTATCTACAGATGTAGTAATGTTCGTACCGTCACCTTTCACAGTTACAGTATCACCAAGGGATTTCTTAACAGAAGCGCCATCTTCAGCAGTTAAACCGAAACCTTTAGTTTTAAGGTCTTCTACCACTGTATGTAATTGACCGCCATTAACAGCATCTTTACTACCTGCACCGATTGTGCCGTCAGCTACGTTAGTGATTTTCTTATCACTAGCGTCGATACCATCTTTAGTCATAGATGGACCATCTGTAATCACAACGCCGTCTTTAGTAACGGACGTCAACGGATTACCTGCTGCATCATTAATAGTGAGGCCGCCACCGTTTACAACAGTGTTGCCATCTGTACCATTGTTGAAAGTAGCAGAATTTAGGCCTTTAAGGTCTTTTGCAAGACGGAGCATCAATGTATCAGTGCCATCAGCTACTACCCCAATGTTATCTTCATTGGACAGTTTCGCTGCAGCTGTAATACCACCCTTAACATTGACTTGGTTGTTAAGTTTTTTCTTGATTACAGTACCAGTGTCACCACCGTATAACATGCCGTCGTCCATTGTAGCTACTTGGTGTTCACCAGTATTGTCTGTGTACACAATGCGTGTAATACCATCAACACCGTCTACACCTTTTTCGCCCTTAACACCTTTAGCAGCATCGTCATAACCATTCTTAACGGACATGTCGATACCATTGGAACCGTCCTTGCCGTTTGTACCAGCAGGGCCTGTTAAGCCGATGTGACCTACACCGTCTTTACCGGAGATGGAAACTGCATCTTTACCATCAGCACCTGTGATGCCCACTTTACCATTATTACCATCTTGACCAGCTACGCCAGTAGGGCCAGTAATGGATACGCCATCCTTACCGTCTTTACCGTCTTTATTGACTTTGATGGAATCGGCTACGAGGTTTTTATTCAATTTAACATCAATAGTCGTGTTGCCAGCTGTATCTTGATTGATGAATGTTTTGATATTTTCGCCACTATAGTTAGCATCTGCTTCATTACCTTCACCTTGAACAGTTACAGTAGAGCCTAATTTGTTAGTTTGAACGCCACCAACGTTAGCATCGAATTTAAGGCCTTTGTTAATTAAGGCATCGGAGCTGTCTTTGATTTTGTCAGTTAAGTAGTCTACATTAACTGCTTCGCTACCGTCGTTACCTGTTGCGTATGCCACATTAGTTACGTGAGTACCACCTGATTTGTTAGTACTGTTGTACGCAGGACCTTCATATGTAACTTTAGATTTATCTACATTACCTGTACCATCTAAATCATACTTAACAGCACGATCTTCTAATTTGTCGAGCTCAGTTTTAGACGCAATATCTTTGATAGTTACAGTGTTAGTAGTACCAGATTTATCATCTTTAACCTTCAAGTCTACTTGGTTGTTTGTAACCTTGTAGGAACCGTCAGTTGTGTTAGCTGGATCACCAATCAAGCGATAGTCAGATGCACTTGCGCTCGCAGCTTTCACCGCATCACTAACAGTTTTCAATTGGTCTTCTGTTGCCGCACGGCCAGGTACGAATACAGGATCAGTCATGTTCCAATTTGTATTATCTAGACCTGTTACAAAGTTACCAGTTTGAGTGCCACCTTTGTTATCTGTAGCAGTTTGGTTACCCACTGTAGCTGTGCCAGCTTTCACAGTATCTGTAGCCGTTACAGATTTAAGGCCTGTAATATCTTTAGCGAGTTGCAATTGAAGTTTAGCATTGCCATTAGCATCAACTGCTGCAGATGTAACACCGATATTGTTACCTGTTGCAAGGTCAGCTGCATTTGTAACGCCACCAGTTACGTCCACTTGTTTATTGAGTTTTACATTAGAAGTAGTCCCCATGTCGCCTTTGAATCTAAGGCCATCATTTAGTGTAGCAACCTCTTCTGTAGTACCATCTGGTTTTTCATATACGATACGAGTTGTAGTTGTACCAGCCGCACCGTCTACACCAGGTTTACCATCACGTGTAATGGAAAGATTTGTTGTAACACCATCTTTACCATTGATGCCGATTTTACCATCTTTACCATTTGCGCCTGTAGCAGTTACAGTTTCAACCTCAAGATTTTTATTCATCTTAACGTCAATTGTTGTGTTACCAGCTGTATCTTGTTTGATGAATGTTTTGATATTTTTACCACTATAGTTAGCGTCGGCTTCTGTGCCTTCACCTTGAACTGTCACAGTAGAACCTAGTTTATTAGTTTTAACACCACCAACGTTAGCATCAAATTTCATGCCTTTGTTGATCAACGCATCGGAGCTGTCTTTAATTTTGTCAGTTAAGTAATCTACGTTAACTGCTTCGCTACCATCATTACCTGTTGCATACGCCACGTTAGTTACGTGAGTACCACCAGATTTATTAGTACTATTATATGTAGGGCCTTCGTAAGTCACTTTAGATTTATTTGCTGCGTTTGTAGCAGGATCCAAGTCATACTTAACGGCACGATCATCTAATTTATCAAGTTCAGTTTTGGATGCAATATCTTTAATAGTTACAGTATTTGTAGTACCAGATTTATCGTCTTTTACCTTCAAGTCTACTTGGTTGTTTGTAACCTTGTAAGAGCCATCAGTTGTATTAGCTGGGTCACCAATCAAACGATAGTCACTAGAGCCAGCATTTGCAGCTCTTACAGCATCGCTCACTTTTTTAAGTTGATCTTCTGTAGCAGCACGACCAGATACAAATACAGGATCAGCCATGTTCCATGCTGTGTTATCTAAACCAGTTACAAAGTTACCGGTTTGTGTAGCACCTTTGTTATCTGTTGCACTTTGGTTACCCATAGTAGCAGTGCCAGCTTTCACAGTATCCGTAGCAGTCACGGTTTTAACATTGAGGTCTTTATTCAAAGCCACTGCAATTGTAGAGTCATCACCAGTTTGCGTAATTTTTGTGGTGATATTCGCATCGCCAGCGACCGTTACTTTAGAGCCGAGTTTGTTTGTCTTAACATCGTTGTTGTCTGCGTTAAACTTCAAACCTGTGTTGATCAAATCTGTTTTAGTGTTGTTAATTTTATCTGTTAAATCAGATTTTGTAGAATCCAATTCCGTTTTAGAAGCAATGTCTTTAATAGTTACAGTCTTCGTATTCGCTGGAGTGCTACCATCTTGCACTGTTAAATCAACTTTATTGCCAGTTACAGTATACGCTTTATCAGCAGCTGCACTGTTTTCTACTAATCGGTAATCTCCTGCTGATGCTACATTGACTGCATATGTTTTATATGTGCCATCTGTACCTTCTGTAACAGTTGTATTTTGACCAGCAATAACTTTTACAGCCTTTTGAGCCTCTTCACGGATAATGGTTTTACCATCATTATTAATGTTGGACAAGTCTGTTTTAGCAACCTTAGTAGGATCTACGTCAACAGTATAGTTACGAACACCATTTGCGTCAGGTGTACCACCTGTAAGGGTCATCAAGCCGCTAGTGCCTAAAGAAACCTTTGTATCCATAGCATTTACAGTATATGTTTTTTGACCTGTTGTAGTATCTACAGTAGCTGCTGGAATTGTTACATTATGACCAGCCCCAACGATTGTGCCTAATGCAGTGATATTCTTTTTACCTACATTTGTAATGTTGGAAAGATCTTTATTAGCTGCATTGTCGATTTTATCCTTTGTATCATTTGTTAACGTTACATCAATAGTTTGGTTATTAGCTTTAGTCGTTACATAAGTGCCATCGCCTTTTACAGTCAATGTTTGTTTATCTAACAATACATCATTTTTGCCGTTATTATCATTCGTATTGCCTGCAATTTTAAGGTTTACATTGCGCAATTGAGCCACGTTAACTGCATCTGTATCTTTCTTACCAGCAGCAAGGTTTGTGATTTGACGTGTTTCTGTACCAACACTTGTGCTTTGACCAACAGATACAGCGCCCAATGTGGATGTAGCTACAGAGCCAGTTAAATCAGTGTATCTATTCGCACGGTTATCCGCTACGCTTACATCATAACCAGTTACGCCAGCTGCCGTATTTGCTACGGAATTAGAACCTAACGCAACGCCATCATCTTCTGTTACTTTCGCTTTATAGCCTAAGGCAGTGGATTTATCGCTTGTCGCAGTTGCGTCCGCACCAAGTGCAGTACCAAAATTACCCGCTGCAGAGGCACGTACGCCTGCTGCTGTCGCATTTGTGCCTGTAGCACCTTTATTATCGTAGTTTGCATCAGCAGACGTGCCTTTAGCGCTGAAGAAGTTAGTTTGTGCCGCTTCTACCGCTTCTTTTACTGTATGGTATGTGCTATTTTTGATATTGAAATCAGGCGCTTTGTAGGTAGAGCCATTTGCTTCATAACCAGTATATGTAGGGCCTGCAATGGTCATAGCCAAGTTGTTATTTACATAACGCAATTGTTTAATCGTTGCAGCGTCATTATCGTTCTGACCACCTGCTACGTTAACAATACGACGTGGTGTACTAGTATTACCTACTGCCACTACGCCCGCCTCTGCAGGGTTCATTTCGTTTGTGAAAGCAGCATATGTATTTACTAGAGGATCGTTAAATTCTGTGCCTGCCCCAAGTGCAATAGAGTTATTAGAACTAATTTTAGCACCAGAACCTAATGCCATGGAGTTTTCACCAGTAACTTCAGCACCATTACCGATAGCTGTTGCGTTGCTGCTTGTTGCTTTAGCAGCACTACCGATAGCCATAGTACCAGCTTTACTTGCTTCTGCTGTACTACCAATAGCAAGAGCATTAGCCTCTAATGCTTTTGCCTGACCGCCCAATGCGATAGCATTCACCTTAGAAGCCTGTGCTGTTCTACCCATAGCGATAGCATTTGCACCGGCCGCAGACGCAGTATTACCAAATGCGAAGGAATCTGTACCAGTAGCACGAGAGGAATTACCCATTGCTACTGCATTAGCTGCTTTAGTTTTAGCATTAGAACCAAATGCCATGGAATCTGTAGCTGCTGCTGTGGTACGCGCTTTTGTACCGAATGCAAGAGAACGTGCACCTTCTGTTACAGTATTAGTATTACCATTATAGGCTGCGCTAGGTTCATTACCACTGCCTGCTACCGTGATAGGCTCAGCCGCACCGATAGCAATGGATTGATCCCCCTTTGATTGCGCAGAATAACCCAAAGCAAAACTACCAGTACCACTCGCCCAAGAAGTTGTACCAATAGCCGTAGAGAAATTACCTGTCGCTGCTGATTGTCGCATCATTGCTAGAGAGTTAAAGCCACTAGATAAGGAAGCCGTGCCAATAGCCATAGCAGATGGTTTTGTGGACTGTGCATAATTACCAAGGGAAAAAGATAAACCACCTGTAGCTTGTGCATAGTCGCCAATAGCCACACCAGAATAATACGTAGGATCACTAGACTCTTGAATCTTCGTATTGTGACCAATGGAAATACCATTTAATGCACTGCCAGAATAATATCCAGTAGTAGCACTGCCATCTAAGGCATTCATATTGCCAGGGTTATTATAATTGTATAAATAACTCCATTTATTACCCCCATTTTGAGCTGTTGCATAGCCAGCATTCACGCCATCAATCATGATAGCCGCTGCATTTACAGATGTAATATTCACACCCGCCAACAATGCAGCTACAGCCATAACTGTACTCATATGGGTATATGTTTTACCAGTATGTAAGGATTTAACCTTACCACCACTGCTTTTTACGATTTCCGAAACAACTACATAACACTTTTTGGTTTTACTCCAAATAACATTGTAAATCCGATTCATAATTTAACCTCTAGCTTACAATACATATAAATAAGTTCTTACTCTCAATGACTTTACTGAAACTTCACCATTTCTTCATAATCATTGAATGTCCTAATCATATCAAAATTTTTCTATGCAGTAAATAAAAATTCATTTTATATTCATGTGTTAGAATGTTTATAAAATATCGCCAATAATGAGCCGTTTCTACCTCATAATAGCTGGTTACTCCGTCATAATGCCCATTTTTTCTATAATTTATATGATTTTACATGTTGTTTTTATAAATAATTTACAACTAATTAAAGATTTGTATATAATTCGGGATGAAAAAAATCTAGAGTTTAAATTTACTATTTCCAGTTTACTACTTGAATTGCAATAAGTATTACTGTTTTCGTTAGATTCTCGTTGCCAGGCTGCATAGGCTGCATCTTGCATTCAGATCAAGGGTGGCAGTATCAGCATAGCAGTTATCAAAAAACATTAAAAAATCACGCTATCATCCAAAGTATGTCTCGAAAAGGAAACTGTTTGGATAATAGCGTGATGGAAAACTTCTTTGGTTTACTAAAGTCAGAATTGTTATATTTAGAGAAATTTACTTCCTATGAAGATTTTATCAACAAATTAAGAGATTATATTGATTATTACAATACGAAACGTATTAAGCTCAAACAAAAAGAGGTAACGACCATTATCGTTACCTCTTTCCTATGTATATTTTGTTATATCTACTGCTTAACGAACGTGTTTAGCATGTTTAGCACGCATAGCTTGTTTCAAGCTGTAGATTACCATTTCGTTCATGTAGAAACGTAATTCGTTGTTGTTCATGTTTTCAGTATTCTTTTCAAGAATAGCTAAAATTTGGCTTTCATATTCAGCTTGGCTCAATTGGGATACTGCAGGATTCTTAAAGAAGTCTTTGTAATCCAAATACATACGATCTAATGCTACGCGAGCATAGCTATCTTTTTTATAGCGATGGCTTGTGATGTACCAGCTACGACGAACGTTCATGTAGTACAACGCATTGTTAGCAAGACGTTCTTGACCAGACACACGGCCAGTATTTGGTTGATTAAGTTGGAATGCAGCGAATTCAGAAACAACTGCTTTTACTTCTTCGCTAGGAACTGCAAGAGAAACCTCTTGTTCGTTCACAGTCATAGGTGCAGATGCTTGTTCAGGCATCATCAATTGATCTTGAGCTGCATTAGCTTGACCAGCGAAACATACACCGGCAATTGCCATAATTGGTAATAATTTTGTTAATTTCATAGTTCTCCTCTCTCGAAGTGCCCTCCCCAGAGCTACTTCATTTATCATGTACTAGATATTATCTCTTTAGGAACTGTTATCCCCATAGAGATCCCCATACTAAGCATGGTAAATTTATTAATACAGTCAGTAAGCATCTATCAATAATGATTCCGTAGCTTACCGTTTCATTAGTATACACGATACATCGTATTTCGTCTATATAATTTTGCCTTAAATGTAGAAGAAAAATGAAGAGTCGCTATGTGCTTAACTCTATGACAAATACTATAAAAGCCTCCTAATAATACAGTTATGACTCTACTATTAGGAGGCTTGATATATTTGGGCTATTTTACAAAGTAGTATTTATTAAATCTTCCTTAGAATTTATGTGTAAATCCTGCATTCACAGACCAACCAGCTTTATAATCGCCAGATAGACCTGTGCTAATATCACCGAAGATGCTGTTATTTGCATTGAAGCCATAGCGGCCACCGAATGCTAGATCTGTCCAAGTACCTTTAATATCTTCGGAAGTGTATTTAGTAGTAGCACCACTTGTGTACGCAGTTTTCACTGTACCAGAGAAGGCATGGTTCACGCCAACACGAGTATAGATGTTACCTGCACCGAAGTTTTTACCGATTTCAAGGCCAAGACCACCTGCTGTGCTGCTCACACCAGATTGATCTACATGCATGCGGCCTGCATTGAAGCTGTCACCACCGAAGTGAGTGTAGCTCAATTGTGCTTGTGGTTCAATGTATGTACCATTTGAAAGCTTCACAGTTTTACCATAGCGTGCACCGATAGAGTATGCATTAGCTTTAGTCTCGCCAGACAGGCTTTCACCAATCTCATTACGAACCGTGAAGTCGTTAGAAGCACGACCTACTTGAGACTCGATGTGGATGTATTGGTTATTACCAAGATCTTTCAAGCCGTACGCACCAACTGCAAAGGCTTTTTCTTTGCCAGTACCATTGAATACGTAGTCATCGTTGCCACGAAGATAGGAAACTTGACCACCTACGGTCCAACCGCTGCTAGTTTTAGCGTCGTAACCACCTTGAATACGTGTATACGTTGTATCTGTATCGATACCTGTTGTATTGAAGCTGTATTTACCGCCTCCAACGCGAGCCCAAATACCTGTAGGTTCGCCTTGTTGCAATACGCGTGGACGATACATATTATCTGTCAATGTTCTCC
>ENA-OWNK01001337-OWNK01001337.1-metagenome-genome-assembly--contig:-NODE-1337-length-10711-cov-8.175113_pt1 | contig 10711 bp, 9 predicted proteins | sample MGYA00245343_ERZ651121 | MGnify/ENA primary metagenome ERZ651121 (study PRJEB26857, sample SAMEA4031775) | metagenome | biome: human; feature: oral; material: saliva | place: Philippines | collected 2014... | reverse complement strand
ATATAATCCAAGACTGGCTCATTTCCATTTTTGTCCTTATAGAAGTAAATCGTGTACACCAAGCAACCTCTTTTCAATTTAATTATAACTTAAAGGTTATTAAAAGTAAATCCAAATACTTATAAAAAGAAGACCTTAGAATCACTCTAAAGGTCTCATTTTTATTATTCGAAAAAATACGAAAAGAGTTATAAATTTAAGAAAATCCTTACTATTACTCCAGCTCTATCCCCTTGTCACGGAGATTTGCCAGACATTCTTCATAGTAGGCAGCATCATGTTCGCTATAGATAGGACTTTTCAGCTTTTCCTCTGCTAAGTCTTGATAAGGAGGGCATGTCTTGCCGCGGTAGTTCTTGTCCAGCCACTCTGGACTGACCTTGTAGCCACGGGTAGCCATCTCCTCCATGATCAAGCCATGATAGGCATAGAGACGATAGGGCGAGTGGGTAAAAACATAGTCCACCGTCGCATGCTTTCTGCCCCAGCCATTACCACGCAGAGCACAGCACTCTCGATGCTGTCCCAAGAGCTGAGGACGGGGAAGTTGTGAAATCAAAGCCTCATGCCAAAGTCTCATGGGAGTCTCCTTTCAGCAAGGTAGAATGTTGCAGATAAGCATTTGGGTAACGTTCAAGTAAATCTCTAGTCCTAACAATCAAATCTTCTTTGGAAGCTTGACCAAAGCGATAGCGATCCAGCAAAAGCATATAGTCTTTGCGCTCATCAAGGCTGGCTTGCTTTTTAAAATAGCCCCAAATATGCTGAAAAGCGTTGCAAACCTGACCCCTGTGCTCTGGAATCTGGCAGGCACGGTCAATCATCTCTTGAACCTGACTCACCTCCACCACTTCTTGCTTGAGATACTGGCGAATGTCCTTGTAAATATTGCTGGAATGGCTCAAAACAAGGTATTTATTTTCCGCCCAGAGTTGCTGACAAAGGGCACGTTGGTTGTTGTTTTCCATATTTCTCCTAACTTTCTACTAGTTCCCAGGAAATACGGAAACAAAGTTATATCTTAAAAATGAGCGAATGGATTTTTTGATGAATCTAATGTTCACTTCTCTAAATTCCTGAATAAATCTCTACTAATAATTGAATCTGATGTAAAACTTCTTGTTTCTTACGTTCACGAGCTCCTTGTCTACGAGTAGTCGGTGGAATAATCGAATCCAAGTCAGCTCCACTATTCTCAGCATAACCACGTTGAATAGATCGATCAATGAATAATTGATAATCTTTTACAAGATTTTCAGACTCTGCTAATTCACGAATAGCGACTGCTTTACGTTCTTTACCATAAGCATAGAATGCATTGATAATCTCATCATGGTCTTTCAGACTCGCTAAATCAGTATCATTAATGAACCCAATAACCAACTCTTCCTTAGCACGAATATCAATACTTGATCGGATGACACGGCTAACTTCTGCTTTCATTGCTTCTTTAGACTCAGAGTTCTTCGATTTCTCTACAATCAAAGCAAGGATATAATCTAGATTAATCTCATCTGTTTTTAAGAGTTCAATCTCAAATTCAATATCTGAAAGGTCAACACCTAAGTCTTTTGTTCTTTCATAATTTTTAAGGTTTAAGAATTCATCTCGAATTTCTACATAAGAACTTCTTAAATCTTGGAGATATCCTTCCGAGATAGGCTTATCGATTTCTTGAAACTCATCATAATTTCGAAGGACGTTATCAAGCTTCAAAAACTCACCAAATAACTTAACAAATTCTTTTTTATCATGTTCTGTTTCAATTTCTTGTGGGTTAGGGAATCTTTCCAGAATTTCCTGACAGACTTCTGTATAACCTTTGACCTTAATACCCGTTACCTGATCCACGAAACCATCCATGTATTCGCTAAAACTTTTTTCTAAGATAATATCAAGTTTATTGGTATCCCCAAAGGTTTTGATAGCTTCTTGCGTAGCCTTTTCTAAATCGCGGAAACATACAATATTCCCAAAAGGTTTAACCTTATTAAAAATTCGATTGGTTCTAGAAAAAGCCTGAATCAAACCATGATAACGTAGATTTTTATCGACAAAGAGAGTATTCATCGTTGGAGCATCAAATCCTGTCAAGAACATACCCACTACAATCAGTAAATCCACTTCCTTGGACTTAACTCGTTTAGAAAGGTCACGATAGTAATTTTGAAACTCTTTCCCATCAGTTGAAAAGTTGGTCTTGAACATTTGATTATAGTCATAGATCGCCTTAGAAAGAAACTCTTTAGATGAAAGAGGCATGGCTGCATCTTGAGGATCTAGCTCTTCATCTTGAATCTCGCCATAAGCTAACTGCTCTTCGTTATGCGCAAAGCTAAAGATCGTTGCGATCTTCAAACGCTTAGCTTCTGGTAATTCTGCTTGTTGTCGTTGAATTTCTTCATAGTATAATTTCGCAGCTTCAATACTTTGTACAGCCAGCATGGCATTAAATCCAGATAGTTGTTTTTGTTTATGAGTATAGTGCTGATTTCGATGCGTCTTATCATTATAAACTCTCAACAGATACTCTGTGATAGTTGCTATCCGTTCTGGATGCAAAAGGAGCTCCTTCTCCATCTTTTTGAGCTTTTTATCATCAAGCTCTTGCCCAACTGCTTTTTCTGCTTCTCTATATTTATTGATTTCAGGTTTGATATAGTTATAGTCAACCTTGAACTTCAACACTTTTTTATCTCGAATAGCATCTGTGATAACGTAGTTATGAAGTTGTTTGCCAAAAACCTCTTGTGTTGTTTCTCCCGTTAAGCTATTTTCTGGGAAAATCGGAGTCCCTGTAAATCCAAATAAAGCATACTGTTTAAAGGCTTTTTTGATACGCTTTTGCGCTTTCCCAAACTGGGAACGATGACACTCATCAAAAATCAAAACACATTTCTTACTGTATATTTCATGGTTTGGATTTGCTATTATAAATTTATTTAACTTTTGAATAGTTGTGACAACAATTCGATCATCATTCTCTTCAATACTGCGTTGTAGTTCTTTTGTATTGTTACTACCATTGACTGAATTTGGTTGGAATTTTTGATATTCCTTCATAGTTTGATAGTCTAAGTCTTTTCTATCTACAACGAATATCACTTTGTCAATGTAGTCCAACTCTGTCGCTAAGCGCGCAGTCTTAAAGCTGGTCAATGTTTTCCCAGACCCTGTTGTATGCCAGATATAACCACAAGCATTGATCGTACCGAAATTCTTCATTTCATTCGTGGAATGAATCTTTCGCAAAATACTCTCTGTTGCAGCTATCTGATACGGGCGCATGATGAGTAATGTATTATCAGCATCAAACACACAATACTTAGTCAATACTTCCAAGAGGACTCGTTTACTTAGGAAGGTAACGGTAAAGTCCTCAAGGTCATGAATCGTTTTATTTTTGCGGTCTGCCCATTCACAGGTGAACTCATAATGATTTTTATTTTGAGCTGTTGTGTTGGCAAAATATCGTGTATAGGTCCCATTAGAAATGACAAAAATCTGAATGTATTTGTATAAAGAATTTTCGCTATTGAAGCTTTCCTTACTATATCTATGGATTTGTTCAAAAGCTTCTTTAAGACTAACCCCTCGTCTCTTTAATTCAATCTGAACTAAGGGAAGACCATTCACTAAAATAGTAACATCATAACGGTTGGTATGACTCCCCATCTGCGTCACTTGGTTGATGACCTGCATGCTATTGTTGTGAATATTTTTCTTATCAAGGATAAAAATATTCTTAATCCGTCCATCGTCAAAGACAAAGTCATAGATATAATTCTCTTGAATTTTTCGAGTTTTTTCAACTAATCCTTCATTGGGACAGTCTAAATACTCTACTACAAATCGATTCCACTCAGCATTCGTAAAGGTTACCTTATTAAGTTTTTCAATTTGCACCTTAGCATTTGCTAAGAGCTCTTCAGGTGTATGAATATTTAAGCGTTCATAGTTGAGATGATTCACCAAATCAGAAATCAACTGATTTTCTAAATCGGCTTCTGACTGATATTCTCTATCTGTACGATACTCTGGTTGATACTCAGCCAAGAGAATCCCTTCATTTGTTTCCGCAATTACTTCATGTACTTTTGAATAATCAACCATTTTCATTTTCCTCTTTTGGGTTAAATTTATATTTTTTCTCAAAACTATTGAATAATTCTATTAAGGTATTTTTTTCTCGTTCTTGCAATTCTCTAAACTCCAAGTCCGATTGACGATTATGAGTAAATAAATCAATCCTTTGAGCATATAACTCTATATTTTCAGTAGTAATCTCATCACCAGCCACTTCTAACCCTAATAAAACTTCTTGCCATCTACTATAACCTAAGAATGTAGCTGTTTTCTCTAATAGATTTCTTAACAAAGCATAATGAAATTTTTCTACTCGTCCACTGTCTATAGCTCTACGTAATTCTTCTCTTACCTTTAGATGATATCCGAAGGGAGAATCTTTCTCAACGTCAGTCAAGATATATTTTACTTCATTGTTATTTTCAATATCTTTTTTCAGCACATAGAAGCATGTCTTCTTAATTCTTTTTTCAAATCTAATTTCATTATATAAGACATTGTAGAAAAGTGGTTGGTGAGTAGAAAGTATAAACTTCAAATCTGTATTTTCAGATTTTGCAATGACATCCTTTAAAAAAATCGCGGAATCAATGATATTGTTATCATCTAATGATGAAATTGGATCATCTATATAAATATACTCAAAGTTCTGAAAGTCAGAGTCAAATTCTGAGTCACCCAATTCTTCAATAATAAGATCTAAGAGAGTAACGAAAATAGACCAAACAAAAATTCTCTCCTCACCCCTAGAAATTTTGATCGTTTCATCATCTACTGTAAAACGAATACTTTTGAAGTTACTCTCTAATCTTGGTATACGCTGATCACCAATTTTATCAATAATTGGAATACCAAAATCATCAACAGCCTGTTCTTCAATATCCTCAAAAATAGGAACTATTAAATCACCGACAAATTTCTGAAAGGTTACAATAACCTGATTAAATTGTTGCTGATTCTCCAAAAAGTTACCAAAATAGGTACGTTTATCATATTTAAGATAACGATTTTCATCATTTTCTAAATCATTTTCCCAAGTAAAAAGATCTTCTGTAAAGGAATTAAAATAAAGTATTTTCTTAATTTCCGACTCTTCGTCATTCTCCGATATATTTAATTTATCCTTTAAAATCGTAGAAAGACGTGTTTTCCCCGTAGCATTAAAAGCATAAATTAAATGCAACTTCTTATTACTTGAAATGAGTTCATCTGCAATCTCTTCTAACGTATTAAATACTTTTTCATCTGCCATAATTTACTGTTTCCTTATACATGAAAATGAAGTAATTCATCTCTCCAGTATTCATACTGTTTCTGTCTTAGTTCGATTTCTTTTGGGAGACCCTCAGAAAGAGAGTTGGTTAGGGTGTCAAAATTATCTAAAACTGACACTGCCTGGGACTGTTGAGATAACGGCGGTAACACAATGATTAATTGTCTAACGATTTCCGCATTCAAATTTTGAACTGTTCCATTAGATGCATTCTTCCTCATTATATGTTGCATAGTATCTGTTAATAGATAATGATATAAATAATCAGGTGAACATAAATCCTCAAAACTACTTATTGATAGCCAACCATCATGAATACAACCATCAATATCTAAGATATATGGACGTCCAAAACTCATAGAATTTGACATTATAAAATCACCTTTACATACCAAACGAGACTTCTCACTTCCAGCTTGAGTAATTCTCTCTTTTGTTTTTGAAACATATTTTGAGTCTTTTTCAACATCACCAATCTTTATCCAAGGTATACCTTTCTCAGATTCAGTAATAAATTTTGAAATTGGTCTTGGAGAAGCACCACGAACAATTTTAGCCATAGCTCCAAACTCTACTCGAATAGGACCAAATACCCACTGTAAAAGCTTGATAATAGCGGAGTTGTCCCACTCCTCTACTCTACTCTACTCTCAGTGTACTCGCCTTCGGCGACGAATGTCAAGAGTTTTTCTCTAAAATATTTGTACTGTTTTTGACGAAGTTCAATCTCCTTGGGAAGTCCGATATTTAGGTCATTACAAACCTTGTCAAAGTTATCTAGAACTTGAACAATACGAGACTGGATTTCTAAGGATGGGACTGGGATTCTAATTTTATCAAGAATAGCTTGGGTTAAACTAGGTCTTGTTGGATTAGTTGCCATTTCTTCTAATTTGACAGTTGTTAAATAATAATAAAAATATTTTGGAATAATCTGTTCATCATCAATTTCTGTATAGTAAATTGTATCTACATTCCAGAAAGCCGTCTCTAAATAAAACAAATTAGTAATTGAACCTTTTCTAGGAATTAAAACAGTTGGTTTATCATAAGCATAGTCTGAAACAAACTCTCCCATTTCCCCACCACTTCCATATACTGGTATTTCTCCACTTGAAAGAGCTTTCCAATCTTTCCCATTTTTCAATTTAGCTACTTCTTCTAGAGTCTTCCACTCAACCTGATATACCTCATCTTCAAATGATAAAAGTTTATCTCGATAAAAAGAATATTGCTTTTTACGTGAGGTCAATTCTGAGGTCAATTCTGTAACATAATCAGTGAATTTGTCAAGTATTTGCACGATTTTCTCTTGAATTTTTAGAGGAGGGATGGGAATTAATAGTTTAGTTAATTTATCAGATTTTAACGCAGGTATACCAGCACCATGTTGAAAATCCATAAGATATTTCTGATTCATTTTTACAATATGATATACAAATCTATTATTCACTTGAGTCTCATCAGGAAGTATATAATAACAATGTGCATTAGCCCAAAATTTAGTATCAACAAAATTAACAAAACCTGCAGAAGCCCCACCTTGACTTACAATGATTGTATTAGCTTCCACATTGTAATCATTAGTTCTTCCTGAATAAGTTTGTCCACCATTATATGCAGGATATAATCCATCTTCTGTCAATAAATTTTTATTTAGTTGCTTACCTTTCTTAACAGAACAAACTTCCCCCAACTCTTTCCATTCAACGGGGCAGTTCTGGATTTCTTCTAGGATGTTCATGATTTACCTCCTAGTTCCTCTACAATTTTATCTATCTCTGCACGCAAGTGGTCAATCTTAGCAACAGTCTCAGCGATTTCTTGATTGAGAACATCAATATCAATCTTCTCACGTGTATCTTCTTGTTCTACATAGGTTGAGACAGAAAGGTTATAATCCTGCTCTGAACCAATCACGTCATTATCAACGAGAGTAGCTTTATAGTCTACACATTGATAATTAGTGAATAATTCAACGATATGGTCGATATTGTCATCCGTCAGGATATTGTTATTGGTCTCTTTTTTGAATTCCTTACTCGCATCAATAAAGAGGGTTTTATTTTCTAGTTTATTCTTCGCCAATACTAAAATAGTGGTCGCAATAGAAGTTCCGAAGAAAAGATTATCAGGCAAAGCAATAACCGCTTCAACAAAGTTATTATCTACTAGATACTGACGAATGGTCTTTTCAGCACCTCCACGATAGAAAATTCCTGGGAAACAAACAATAGCTGCTCGACCTTTATTAGACAAGTGGTTGAGACTATGCATGATAAAGGCAAAGTCAGCTTTTGACTTGGGTGCTAACTTACCAGCTGGCGCAAAACGGTCATCGTTTATCAGAGTTGGGTCTCCATCTCCCACCCATTTGACAGAATACGGAGGGTTAGAAACGATAGCATCAAATGGCTTTTCTTCTAAATGCTGAGGATTTAAAAGGGTATCTCCTCGCTTAATATCAAAGTTATTGTAGTTGATATTGTGCAAGAACATATTCATACGAGCCAAGTTGTAGTTGGTCATATTAATTTCTTGACCAAAGAATCCGTCTTCTAGAATATGGTCTTCATATTGTTTTTTCATTTGAAGAAGGAGAGAGCCTGAACCACATGTTGGGTCATAGACCTTGTTAATCTTGTCCTTGCCGACCATGACTAGTCGAGCTAGTAGTTTAGAGACTGTCTGAGGAGTGAAAAATTCACCACCACTTTTTCCAGCATTACTAGCATAGTTAGAAATCAAGAACTCATAGGCATCTCCAAAAGCATCGATGTCATTTTCCTCAAAGTTACCAAAGTTAATGCTATTGATACCATTTAGAATGTCAGAAAGTCGTTTATTTTTTTCTGGAACAGTTCCACCAAGGATATTGCTTCGTGTATCCAAGTTATCAAACAAACCTTTGATATCATCCTCTGATTTGAACCCAATCGCTGATTTCTCAATAGCTTGGAAAATATTGGCCAAGTCTTCGTTTAAATTTTCATTTTGCGAGGTATTCTCAACAACGTTTTCAAATAGTTGACTCGGAAGGATAAAGAATCCCTTATCCTCAACTGTCCCTGGTTTAAAATCTTGCTCAGCTTCTTGGTCACTCAATTCAGCATAACGGAATTCTAAGTCGCCAGCTTCATGCTCAGCACGGTCAAAATAGTCTGCCATATGCTCTGAAATAAAGCGATAAAAAAGGATACCTAGGATATATTGCTTAAAATCCCAACCATCTACAGCACCACGAACATCGTCCGCAATCGCCCAAATTTTACGATGCAGCTCCTTACGTTCTGCATTTTCTTTACTTGCCATTTTTACTTCCCTTATTTAATGCATTATCTTTTCTATTTTATCATATTTCAAGAAAAACCACTTGAACTAAGAATGAAATTGTATCCTAAAAGTTAGGCAGAAAAAATCTAACTTTTAGGATGCAGTACAGAAGAGCAAGTGGTTTTCATTTTAGAGTGAATTCTATATCCTAATGCCTTTTCAATTTTTTTCTTTCTATTTTTTAATTGTGACAACATTAGATTAGAAGTATTTGGACTAATTTTATCAAATATTTCCTGGGATCTCTGAGCATATTTTATAAAATTGCTAGGATATTTTTTTGATTTTCCAAAATCAGTATACAATGAGTAAATTTTGTGACGATTTGGTAGCTTCTTTAATCCTTTCTTTCTTTGAATATATTTAGATTTATATATCAATTTTCTACCTTCACGGTAAAATTTATAGATACTCTTTTCACGAATTTTGACATTATTACCATCAAATCTAAACCCTAAATAATCTATACTATTTACTTTGTTATGTTCATTCAATAACACATTATCATTAATAAAAAATTTTTTATTTTTATCAGTCTGTAAATGAATTTTATTCTCATCTGATAGTTCTTTTAATAAATTTGTAATCTCCTCTACAAAATTATTTCCATACCTAAAATACAGTTTTTCAACATCTAATACAATTATAAAATCATCAGAATATCTTTGATAAAAACCATCAAATTCTTTTGAAAGTTCAGCTAAGCTCCTATCAAAATCAATAGCATAGATATTAGCAAGAACTCCACTTAATGAATTTCCTTGAGGAATTCCAAAAATATTTTTGTTTAATTTACATTTATTATATTTTTGAAATTTTCTAAAATCACCTATACTTCGAAAATAACTAACATCATTTTTCAGTACTAAAGAATCATCAGAAAAATCTAAAGTACTTTTTTCAATAAAGGCAAATTTAGTTAGTGATTTATATATATTATACCAATCACTGGGTAATTGTTGAACTTTTAATACTCTCTGCAATCTATCCTTTAATAATTTGTGATCCAATGTATCAAAAAACTTTTCAAAATCACCAATAATTACCAAAGCATTGTCTTGCTTCTCTATAAAAGAAATCGCCTCCGCAGCAAAATTTATACTACTTTGATGTTGTTTATTCGTACGATATGCCACCGAGAAGAAATTTAAATCATTATCCTCCATCCACTCATTGTAGCAAATATTTAATAAGTCAGAGTAATATTTATATATCAAACCATCTAAATGGCCCGCATACATTAGAGGGCGAATCTTAAACTTCACAGGTCTACCATCAATATCACTAAACTCATAACCAACGTACTTAGAACTCTTCCGCTCATAACGCAAAAAAGGAAGAAAGCTATGACGAGCAACTTTCTCTGGATCTGTAACATAATCTATTACCCTATCAATCATTATCCTTTTATCAATATGACGATATTTCTTACACTTATACGATTTGAAATTTATTTTTTCCATAAAACAAAAGGAGCAATATTAGCAATAGGTCGGTATTCCTATATATAGAAGCTAATATTGCACACTTATATTAATTATTTTCTTATACCGAATGCTAAATCAGTCACAAACATTAGAATAATCTCTTGTAAGAAGTTCATTAGTATCTCCTCAAATCCTTCATGTTGGTGGTATTGGTAGCTTTGACTACGAGTCGAACGTAGACGAAGACGTTGTCGAAGTTCGAATCCAAACTGCCGATGGAGGCAGATTGCAACGATAATCAAAATTAACATCTTCGCGTCTATATTAATTATAGCACAATTTGTAGCTTGTGAGCAAGCGTCTATCATTGTGACAGATAAATTCGACTTCCCATACGGCTAAACCTATGGACAACTTTATTTTACCATTTTAAACAATGAAGTCAAGTAATAATTAATTCATTATCTAACTATATTTAGTAATTATTTCAGAACTGATTAATATTAAAATTAACTAACGATTCAAAGGATTCATACTAGACATAAATTATATCCATCAGATAGAGACTCTTACTATTTTTAGATTTTAGCTT
>ENA-OWNK01001335-OWNK01001335.1-metagenome-genome-assembly--contig:-NODE-1335-length-10718-cov-9.996718_pt1 | contig 10718 bp, 7 predicted proteins | sample MGYA00245343_ERZ651121 | MGnify/ENA primary metagenome ERZ651121 (study PRJEB26857, sample SAMEA4031775) | metagenome | biome: human; feature: oral; material: saliva | place: Philippines | collected 2014... | reverse complement strand
CGTTTGCTCCGATGGTTCATATCGGCGCGCTGGAGAAGGTTGCGGATGAGCTTGCGCTGGATTTGGTGGCTGTGGCTGCTGAGCCATTTGCGGTGAGTAGGAGCGTTTTGGGATCGGATACAGATAGCAATTTCACGGCGATTCTAGCAGATATTGGTGGCGGCACGACGGATATTGCAGTTGTTAATGACGGCGGAGTCGAAGGTACGAAGATGTTTGGCATTGGTGGACGAAGTTTCACTAGAACTATTGCGGCTGACCTGGATTTAAGCTTCAAAGATGCAGAAAAGTTGAAGCTGAATATTGATAATGAGAATTTGAAGCCTAGTGTAAAGAAAAAAGTTGACGCGGCGATCGACAAGACTTTGGAAGTTTGGCTATCAGGCGTTGAATTGGCGCTGAGCGATTTTGATAATGTCGATTATTTGCCGAATAGGATTTTACTGTGTGGCGGCGGATCGAGCTTGCAGAAAATTACTGAAGCTCTGAAAACTCGACGCTGGCCAGAAGATCTGCCTTTTACTAAGAAGCCTGTGGTTCAATATATCAATCCAAGTGATATTACAGGAATAGTTGACGAAACCGGAGATATTAGCGATCACACATTTGTAACTGCAATGGGCTTGTTGCGAGTTGGATATGATACAATTATCGGTAGTCAAGACGGTAATAGTTTAGTTGAAAAAGTAAATAGGTTGTTAAAGATTTAAAATGAATAAAGACGTTATTTATATCGATGTAGAAGACGACATTACGACGATAATTAGTAAGATTAAGGCGTCGAAAGAGAGAATTATTGCGTTAGTACCGCCTCGAAGAATTGGCGTTTTACAGAGTGCAGTCAATATTCGATTACTAGCTCGGGCGGCAACTTCGGCGGATAAGAGAATTGTGTTAATCACGAATGATTCGGTTTTGGCTGGATTGGCGGCAACGGCGAAAATTCCTATTGCAAAAACACTTCAGAGCAAGCCAGAAATTGCGGAGATTCCAGTTCTGAAAGTTGATGACGACAATGATGTGATTGATGGCGGCAAGCTGGCGGTTGGAGATATGGCGGATTCCGCGAAAAGATCAAAGAAATCCGATGAAGATTCTGCCGTAGATAATGCTATAGCTGACGCAAACAAGAAGGAATCTAAGGGGTTGGACTCTCTGAAAAAGATGGTTAAAAAACCAAAAGTCCCTGATTTTAATACATTTCGTAAGAAGTTCTTATTGATAGGCGGTAGTGCATTACTTTTCGTTGTATTTTTGGTTTGGGCAATTTGGTTTGCGCCACATGCCACGGTCGTTATTTCAGCAAAGACTACTAGTATGACAGTCAGTGATACCGTCAGCTTGAATGAAACAGCCACTACAAGCGCAAAATCTAATGTCATTAAGTCTGTAAAGAAAGAATTAGCAAAGGAAGTTAGTGTTGAATTTTCTGCTACGGGCAAGAAGAATGTCGGAGAAAAGGCGACCGGAGTGGTGGTTTTTAAGAATGTTTCCCCAGACAGTGTTACTATTGCAGCTGGTACAATTTTAAAGAATAGTGGGTTATCTTACACTTTAAATTCTTCTGTAACTGTTCCAGGTGGCTCTTATCAGCGTAATTGCCCTGGGTATATTTGTCCGGGGTCTGCTTCTGGGGTTATTACCGCCAGTGAGGGCGGGGCTCAGTATAATGCGGCAACTGGTAGTATGAGTATTTCGGTTGATGACATTTCTGCGTCGCTACGGTCTGCTACTAGTGGCGGCACCGATAAAACTGCAACGGTTGTGACGGCTAGCGATATAGAATCGGCAAAAAGCAAGCTGAGCGAAAAGAAGATTGATGGATTAAAGGAGCAATTGTTGTCATCATTCGGCGATTCGGCAACGGTTATAACGGAAAGCTACGTTGAAAATCGATCAGATCCTAACCCAAGTGTAGCGGTAGACGGCGAAGCGACTGGAGCTGTAACTCTGAAATCGACAATTACCGCCAGCGCGTTGGCTATTGATAAGAATGAACTAAAAAACTTTGTGGAAGCAAAGCTTAAAGAGGAGATTTCTGGTAAGAAGTCGCAGAGAATTTATGACAATGGAGTAAACAAGGTTGCGTTCTCGCAATTTTCTAAGGCGCATAATACACAGACTGTGCGCTTAACTACGAATGGCAAGGTTGGTCCAGATATTAAAGAAGCGAACGTAAAGGATCAAGCCAAAGGCAAGAGTTACGGAGAGGTTCAGTCTGCTATTGAATCTATCGAAGGCGTTGAAGATGTCGATGTTAAATTCTCGCCATTCTGGGTTAAATCTGTTCCAAAAGATATCAATAAGATTAATGTCGAATTTAAGATAAAAGATGTCAAGTAAAAATTTTTTAGCGCTGGATGTTGGATCGCGGCGAATTGGTTTGGCTATGGCGGATTCGCAAGTGAAAATTGCCGTGCCGTTTGGTTGGTTGGAGAATAATGAAAATATCGTCCAGGAAATAACAGAGCTAGTATTGAGGCACGATATTGATACGATCGTAGTGGGCTATCCGCGAAATCAATCTGGCGAACCAACAAAGCAGACGGAATTTGTAGAAGAATTTGTTAAGCAATTTGAAGACATTGAGCTTGATACGGAGATTGTTTTTCAAGACGAATCTTTAACAAGTGTGCAGGCTGAGCAGAGATTGGGGAATAAAATTAAAGATAAGGGCGAGATTGATGCGGAGGCTGCTAGCATAATTTTGCAGGATTTTTTGGAGGAGAATTATGAAAATTCGTAAACGACGTATTTGGCTATTAGTGTTGTCAATAGTTGTGGCTATCGCTGGAATCGGCGCCCTTGGGGCAACGGTGTGGTATAAGCAGATGCTTTCTCCTGCCGACGTAAATAGTCAGCAAGCTTTCAGAATTAATATTAAAGAAGGCATGGGGTCTAGTGATATTGCCAAAACTTTAGAGGATAATAAAATTATCAAAAACTCTTTAGCATTTTCTATTTACACAAGGCTTCATAATTCGGCAAGCAAATTCAAGGCTGGTGTTTATTCTGTAAAAGCTTCACAATCTGTCGATGAAATAATTAATCATTTGACTAGCGGTAAAACTGATGAGATTGCTATAACATTTTATCCTGGATCGACTTTGAATAAAAAAATGAAGAATTCTGACGGCAGAGAAGTTGAATCCGTGTTGCTTAAGGCGGGATTCTCGGATGATCAGATAAAAAAGGCATTTGCCGCTAAGTATGACAGTCTAGTTTTTGCGGGTAGACCGGAAAATGCTGGGCTTGAAGGGTATATTTACGGTGAAACATTCTATATTTCCCCAGACGAAACTGCAGAACAGGTTTTGCAGCGGTCAATTGATCATCTGGAGAAAATTGTTAAGAAATATAATCTGGAGGAGAAATTTAAAGCTCGTGGGCTGACCTTATATCAAGGGATAACACTAGCGTCGATTATTCAGCGCGAATCGATTGGCTGTGGGTCTGGCGTGGAAACTTGCGAGGATCAGCGTAAGATTGCTAGCGTATTTTACAATCGCCTGAAAGCCAATATGCCGTTGGGCTCTGATGTAACATATCAATATATTGCTGACAAAACAGGGGTAGAGCGCTCGCCGAACCTTAAATCGCCATATAATACACGCATTCAAAAAGGCTTAACTCCTGGACCAATCGCTTCGCCTAGTTTGAGCGCGTTGAATGCCGCTGCTGACCCGATAAACTCTGATTATCTATATTTCCTGAGCGGCGACGATGATATTACGTATTTTGCGAAAACCAACGAAGAGCACGAGGCTAATGTCAAGGCTCACTGTCAAAAGAAGTGCCAGATTTCTTGACAAAAACGCATTTTATAAAATTTATTGACTTTATTGTCAATGTTGTGTAAAATAGATGTTAGATCATTTGTCTAATTTATCAACAGGGGTGAATTACGATAAATGACCTGCCAAAATTGTCGCTACGGATATAGCAAAACTAATGTAGAATAATAATAATCAATTAGGTCGACAACATATCCTGTTCTATTGCGAGAAGAAAGACAATTTGGTAGAGGTGCTAGTGGTAACATTGGCGCAAGGAGAACGATTATTCGTAACCATTTTACATCTCTTCGGAGTAAAAAACGTAAACTGCAATCATTTGCAATCTACGGTGGAATATTTTTATTGACTATATCATTTTTGATCTATGGCAATAGCGGTAGTAACGTATCCGCTGAAAGATCAAAAACTTTGGCATCATCTGAAACTACTGGTGTTTCATCGGTATCTAAGTCTGCTAAGTCTAAAACAGCTTCAGTAGATGAATTAACGGCAGCTAATGCTGTAACTAACTTGGCGGAAACGGCGGAATTGCCTTCGGCTGGTGACTTGCGCGAGTCTGAAACTTCACTAACAATTAAGAAGAATCTTTCTCAGAATGATGCAGAAGTTATAACAAAACCTGACATTGTTAAGCCAGACACTTCGGCGGCGCGTGGTATTTCATCTTATGTAACCAAAGAAGGTGACACGATGGAATCTATTGCTAAGAAATTTAAGATTTCATCTCAGACGCTTCGTTGGGCTAATAATACAACTTCGGACGCTGTAGAGCCGAATAAGACTCTAGTTGTGCCTCTTGTTGACGGTGTTGTTTATACTATTAAAGACGGCGATACTGCCCAATCTCTGGCAGAAAAGTATAAGACGAGCGCTGAGCGTGTTGTTCTATACAATGATATCGATGACGGCGCCAAGCTGTCTACTGGCTCTAGGATTGTGTTGCCTGGAGGTGAGCTTCCAGAAAATGAGCGACCTGGTTATGTTGCTCCACGAAGTAGGTCTTATGGTAACCAATATTCTTCTTCGGCATCGTCTACTACTACGAGCGCGAGTCGAAGCTGGTTGACTGCTTCTGTTGGTAACCGCTATGCGGCTGGTAACTGTACTTGGTATGCATATGAGCGTCGTTTACAGTTGGGTCGTCCAATTGGTAGTTTCTGGGGTCATGCTAAGGCTTGGAGTGCTAGTGCTCGTGCTGCTGGGCTCGTGGTGAACAATGTTCCAGCACCGGGTGCTATTATACAGAATGTTTGGGGTGGCTATGGCTATGGACACGTCGGTATCGTGGAACGAGTAGATGGTCAGAATATCTATGTTTCAGATATGAATTATGCGGGTTATAATATTATCTCTTCTCGCATCGTACCGCTTGCTGAGGCTGGTCGCTATAACTTCATTCACTAAAATTTAAAATGACACCAGTGTAACACCCCGTCGACTGATGGGGTGCTTTTTGGTATACTAAAGATATGTTTGTAGATATTGCAAAAGTTTTAGTGCGCGCCGGTAGAGGCGGTAATGGTGTAGTCAGTTTTCGTCATGAGAAATATGTCGATAAGGGCGGTCCCGATGGCGGCGATGGCGGTCGTGGTGGTGATATTGTTTTTTTGGCGACGAAAGATCTTAACACGCTTTTGAATTTTAGATATAAGCCAGAACTTAAGGCTGAAAAGGGTGGTGATGGCGGAAAACGTAATAAACGAGGAAAAAGTGGTGCGCCGCTAATTGTTAAGGTGCCAATGGGTACTCTGGTGAAGCGCGACGGCATGGTGATCGCAGATTTGACCGAAGACCAACAGCAAGTGGTGGTGGCTCGCGGGGGAGATGGCGGATTTGGAAATGCACACTTTACATCTAGTACGCGCCAAACACCTAAAATTGCTGAACTTGGCGAGGCTGGCGAGGAATTCGAGGCAGAGTTGGAATTGAAATTATTGGCCGACGTTGGTTTGGTTGGCTTTCCGAACGCTGGTAAGTCGACGTTCCTGAGTGTGGTTTCTAATGCGCGCCCAGAGATTGCCAATTACGAATTTACGACTTTGACGCCGAATTTGGGAGTGGCTGATATTGACGATGGGTCGATTTTGATTGCTGATATTCCGGGGTTGATTGAAGGTGCATCAGAAGGTAAAGGTTTGGGTGATCAATTTTTGCGTCATGTCGAGCGAACGGCCGTGCTGCTTCATATGATTGATGTATATAGTGATGATCCGGCAGAGAAATATCAGGCAATTCGTCGCGAGCTGGAAAAATATTCTGAATCATTGGCGGAGCGTCCAGAGATAATAGCGCTGACCAAATGCGAAGGCTTGGATGATGAGATTATTGCTATGCAGTCGACTGCCCTTCAAAAAGTAGCTAATGGCGCGCCGGTCGTGGCGATTTCTTCCCAGACACACGACGGAGTGACTGAGCTTCTGCGAATGTTGCGCGATGAAGTTGCTAAATATCGAGAGCGTGAAGCTGAGATTGTTGATGAAAAAGAGGAAGATTTGCCGACAATTTCGTTGGACGATCAGGTTATTTCTGATGCTTGGTCTGTAAGGCGTGTTTCTGATGCTGAATCTAATGAGACTGACGATGAAGATGAGAAGATTGAGTTTATTGTTACGGGCGCTAAGATTGAAAAATTTGCTCGTCGGACTAACTTTGATCAGTTTGAATCTGTTAATCGCTTGCGAGATATTATGCGAAAAATGGGAATTACTCACGAATTATTGCGTCAAGGGGCGATTGGCGAAAGCTTGATTCAGATTGGCGAATCTATGCCGTTTACATTGGTCGAGCAATAGATTCTGCTGGTGTAAATTAGCGTGAGCTTGATGGTATAATGTAAATATGGCGCAAACATTTTTCTTCTACGACCTTGAAACTAGCGGTCTTAATCCTCGACAAGATCGAATTATGCAATTTGCCGGTCAGCGAACCGATATGGATTTGCAGCCAATTGGTGAACCATATAACATTCTCGTGACGCTAAATGACGATACGCTGCCGAGTCCTGATGCGTTGATGGTGACGGGCATAACGCCGCAAAAAACTGTCGAAGAAGGCTATACTGAGGCTCAATTTGCGCGTATGTTAAGCGAGGAAATATTTACGCCTGATACGATTGCTGTTGGATTTAATAATATCCGTTTTGACGACGAGTTTATTCGTCATTTGTTTTGGCGGAATTTTTACGATCCATATGAGTGGACTTGGAAAGACGGTCGATCCAGATGGGATTTGTTGGATGTGGTGCGCTTAACCAGGGCGCTTCGACCTGAGGGAATTGAGTGGCCAATTGACGATAAAGGTGAGCCGAGTAACCGCCTGGAGCTCATCACGAAAGCTAACGGAATAGAGCATGAAAACGCCCATGACGCGCTAGCAGACGTGACGGCGTTGATTGCTGTGACTAAATTGATTAAGCAGAATCAGCCACAAATGTACGACTATTTGCTGAAAATGCGCGATAAGAAATTGGTTCAGAAACTGGTGAATGTCGATGATAAAAAACCTTTTGTTTATGCGAGTGGTCGTTATGACAAGGAATTCGCCAAAACGACCGTGGCTTTTCCGCTAACCACGAGTCGAAATGGTGGCGTGATTGTTTATGATTTGCGTTATGATCCGACGCCGTTTGTTGATCTGAGCGTTGAGGAATTGTCGGCGAAGATATTTGCAACATGGGAAGAAAGGCAAGCTGAAGATTTCGTTAAATTGCCAGTTAAGGAATTACAATATAATCGTTGCCCGGCAGTTTCGCCACTTGGCGTGTTGACTCAGGGTGATGGCTGGAAGAAGATTTCTCTGGATGCGGAAACTGTACAGAAGCACCAAGATATTTTACTTTCTCATCCAGATTTTGCCGAAAGGCTGCGTAGTATATTTGAAAATAAGCCAGAGTTTAAGAAAATGACCGACCCGGAAGCGCAATTATACGATGGATTTTTGGACAATAGCGATCGAGTTCGCGTTGAAGCCGTACGTAATGCTGGCGAGCGCGAATTGGCTGATTTTCATCCGGATTTTCAGGATGAGCGATTGTCGCCACTATTGCTGCATTATAAAGCGCGAAGTTTTCCTAATTTGCTTAGTGAAGATGAGTTGCGACAATGGGAAGAATGGCGAACCGGGCATTTACAGGCGCAAATGCCGCAATTTATGAAATCTTTGCAACGATTAGCACCTATCGCGACTAATGAACAGCAGTTTATTTTGCAAGAATTGCAATTATGGCTGGAATCTGTCCTGCCTTCTGTTGACGCCTAAAATATGGTTATGCTAAAATTGAAACAATTAGATAAAAAGTGGAATATTAATTAGGTAATTTAATTTAAGGAGGGTGGCTCTGATGTCATTTAAGAGTAGGGGTCGTAGACTATATGTGGGTGTGATGGTATTTATTTCCATGTTCGCACTTTCTTTGTCCGCAATATTAGCACCGTTAGCCAGGGCAGAAAATGCGCCGCTGTATACTTGGAGGGATATAACTATACCTGGACATGGGGATATTTCGGAGTCACGGGTTAGTCTGGACGGATCAAAGCTTTTTGTCTTGCGTAGTGATTTAGCTAGCGGCAGTGTTAATCTTCTGGTCTCTGCGAATGATGGCGCAAGCTGGAGTACTTTTGCTGCACCAGAGGGCGCGAATGGACTACTAGTTAGCTCCGATGGCTCTAAGTTGGTCGTAAAGGGGAAGTATGGTGAAAATGCCATCTATGTTTCTACCGATGGTGGTCGAACTTGGGTTAAGCGTAATTCGTCTGTTCCTCATACTGCGCGTGTATTGATGAGCCCAGACGGCTCCACGCTGGTCATGTACTTTGAACATAGTCTCTATAATGATCCTATGGCAATATCTACTGATGACGGCAATACTTGGGTTCCAAAGGGAGATGAATATCCCGACTATGTCTTTAATGGCGGAAAGATGGCTCGCCGGAGTAATGACGGTACATTACGACAATCTACCGACTATGGCATGACTTGGTCTACGATTGGACACTCTCTTGATCGTACTAGCTTCAGTTCTGACGGCAAAAGTGTGTTCGACGGCTCTCACACATCTGTAGATGGTGGTGTCAACTGGGTTCAGTTGCCCGAGTATCCTATAGACGACATACGTAATGTTGTGTTGAGCGGCATTAGTAACGACGGTAAAAAACTATTTGCTACATTTGATGGCACCCCAACTGTACCGGTTTTTGTATCTCCAGATGGAGGTAAAACTTGGCAGAAATGGGGTGACGAGGGGGTTTCTTCTTTCTCATCCGTTTCTATGTCTGCTGATGGTTCTAGAGTATTCGCAACAGCACAATTTACAGATCCAGATTATAAGTCCGTCTATCGCCTAGCAATTCTACCAAGGCCTCAGCCTGTAACTCCCGGTGGTACTGGTGCAGGCGGAACTATCATTCCATCAACTCTTACCACTCCATCCACAGGCTCTGCGTCTTCGGGTGCTTCAGTCACTGCATCGTCATCCACTTCCAATAAGAAACCGCAAAAATCATCATCAAACCTTGCTGAAACAGGAGTTTCTGTTTGGGTAGTTGGTGGGGTAGCTGTTATAGCTGTCGCAGGTGGTGCGTTGGTATTGAGAAAACGGCTGTAGATGTTATTGTCAGTCTCGCGAGCCTCTATACTTCGTTGACTTTTGGTATATGGTTATGCTAAAGTTGTGGTAATAGCTTTGTGTAGTGAAAAAAGCAAATTGGAGGGGTAATGTTAACTAAGAGTAAAAAATACATAATGCATAGAGGTATGTTATCTTTAATATTTGCATTTGCACTATCAGTGTCGGCGATCCTGTCGCCTTTGGTTAGGGCGGAGGAGTCTCCTAAGTATACGTGGAAGGATATAGTTATACCGGGAGATGGTCGTCTGCAAGACATGAACATTAGTAGGGATGGGTCAAAAATATTTGCCCTACGTAAAAATTACGGAACTAATAAAGCCAAGCTTTTTGTGTCTTCGGATGATGGCGTGAATTGGGATAGTTTTGATATGCCAGATGATTCCGGCTGGTATATTAGTTCAAACACAGATGGATCCAAGCTGCTGATAGAAGGGGGTGGCGTTACTTATTTGTCGACTAATGGCGGTCGCAATTGGTCTACCTTAAGTACGCCGATGAGTGGAGACTACGGAGTTTTTATGAGTCCCGACGGATCTACTCTGGCTAGGTGTGGTCGGTGGGGTGCTCCACCTCTTTACATTTCTACTGATAACGGACAGACGTGGATTCAGAAGGGTAATAAGTGTCCTAGTAGAATATTTAATGGCGGGAAAATGGTGTACAGAGATTATACCAGATCTTTTTTGGAGTGGTCGACTGATTATGGTGTGACCTGGTCGGTCATTAAAGAGGAAGCAGTTCAAGATGTGGCGTTTAGTGATGATGCTAAGAGTATGACTGATGGCTGGAATATGTCTTTGGATGGAGGCACCAACTGGTCTTTAATTCCAGAGTACCCTCATGTAGGTAGTGACTCTGCTAATAAGATAGAGTATATCAGTAATGATGGTAAAAAAATAATAGCTACACTACAGCCTGTTGCCCCAGATGATCCGGCTGGACCGATGCTTATATCAACTGACGGTGGTAAAACTTGGCAGAAATGGGGCGATAAAGTTTTTGAGACTCGTAATGGCGATGATGTTGCTATGTCAGCTGACGGTCGCAAACTGTTGGCCGTGTCACCAAATAACAATATCTATCGACTAGCAACTCTACCAACGCCCCCACCCGTAACTCCTGGCGGTACTGGCTCAGGTACGAGCGGAGCTGCCACTCCATCCACAGGCTCTTCGTCTTCGGGTGCTTCAGCCACTGCATCATCATCCGCTTCTAGTAAAAAACCAGGAAAATCATCATCAAACCTTGCTGAAACAGGAGTTTCTATTTGGCTAATTGGTGGACTTGCAGTTGCT
>ENA-OWNK01001333-OWNK01001333.1-metagenome-genome-assembly--contig:-NODE-1333-length-10731-cov-8.176190_pt1 | contig 10731 bp, 10 predicted proteins | sample MGYA00245343_ERZ651121 | MGnify/ENA primary metagenome ERZ651121 (study PRJEB26857, sample SAMEA4031775) | metagenome | biome: human; feature: oral; material: saliva | place: Philippines | collected 2014... | reverse complement strand
TTATGGAAGAAAAAAATCATTTTGTGCATGGAGTAGCCTATGGTAAACTCTATCTTGCTGGAGAATATGCGATTTTAGAGGATTACGCTTCTGCACTAATAACAAGTGTTCCTAAAAAAATTACAGTATTTGTAGAAAACAGTAATGAGACTACTATCTTCGATACTATCAATAAAACTTCTGTTGGCCTTCATGAAGAGAATAGTAACTTCACTCTTGTTCAACAATTTATTCTATTTTTAACAGAATATACAAATTGTAATAAAACATTTTCTCTTACTATTTACAATGAACTTCACAATGACGATAAAAAATACGGTTTAGGTTCTTCTGGTGCCGTACTTGTAGCTATAGCTCGTGCTATATTATCATTTGAAAATGTATCTTATAACAATTTAACTATTTTCAAACTAGTTGCACTATTCAATATAAAACACAATCTAAGTGGATCTATGGGAGACGTTGCTGCAAGCATTAATGATGGTATTACATATTACGAGAAATTCAACGCTGACTTCGTTAATAATATGATTCATCAAGACAAATCTGTTAAAGAAATAATAAACACAGATTGGGATGGTCTTCGTATCGAAAAAGTTCATCCAAAAGCTGATTTAAGCATACTAGCACGTTGGACAGGTGAAGCTGTAGATACGAAAGAACACGTAAAACTGTGGAAAAAACATAAAAACAACTACAAAGAAGAATTTAGAGTTTTTGTTGAAACTTCTAATACTTTAGTAAAAACTTTAAAAGAGAATTTAGAAGAAACAGATGCTACATCTGCTTTAAGTACTGTACGAAAACTTAGAGAAAATCTACTTTATTTAGAAAGTTTCTCTAAGATACCAATGGAAACAAAAGCAATGAAAAACTATATTGAAAGTCATTCGGCTGGTAAGCAAAGTGGTTCAGGTAGTGGTGACATTGTATTAGGATTCGAGAAAAATAACGATAAGTATCAGCTACAACTGAACTTAGAAAAACTATAATATACTACGAAAGGATTAATTATGAGAAAAAAAGATCATATCAGACTGGCGCTTGCTGATAAAACAAAAGTAACTAGCTTAGACTCATACGCAATTGATTACAACAGTATCCCCCTTTTCGGATTAGATGATGTTGATACTTCTACATCAGTTTGTGGTGACCGTTGGGAATTTCCATTCTTCATAAATGCCATTACTGCTGGCGGAGAAGATTGTAATAAGATTAATCAAGACTTTATGGAAGTTAGTGAAAAATGTGGAATTAAATTTTTCCCAGGATCATACTCTCCTGCTCTTAAGAGTAAAGAGGACGAAGAAGCTTATCCAAAAGGATATTCAGTAAACTTAGGCTTAGATAAAGATCCAAAACTTGTTTTAGAAGCAATTGAAAAATCACAAGCAAAATACATTCAACTTCATACTAATCCTCTTCAAGAAATAGTTATGCCAGAAGGTGATCATAACTTCGAAAGTTGGTACGCTAACCTAAAAGAAGTCAGCTCTAAATCTCCTATTCCTGTAATCTTAAAGGAAACAGGTTTTGGTATGAACGAAGCTACTATTAAACTAGCCATCGACTTAAATATCCCCGCTGTAGACATTAGTGGAATGGGTGGAACAAACTTCGCAAGAATCGAAAATGGACGAAGAACTGATAAATCAACTTACCTAGAAGGAATTGGTTATACTACAGCAGAAAGCCTAGAGATAGCCTATGCTTATAAGGATAGAATTGATATTATCGCAAGTGGAGGTATTCGAAATCCACTTGATGTTGTAAAATGTCTAGCTTTAGGTGCTAAAGCGGTTGGTGTTTCTAAAATATTTTTAGAAATTCTTGTAAGCGAAGGAAAAGATGCTTTAATTCAAGAAATTGAAAAATGGAAAAAAGAAGTTAAATTCTTAATGATCTTAATGAATGCTAGAACAATCGCTGAATTAGATAAGAAAATAAGAAAAATAGAATTTTAAAAAATAAGATTCCGTCCGTTTGGATGGAATCTTATTTTAATTTATACTGGAAGTAACCTCAAAAATCGCGATTTTGGATCAATCACTACTACTTTTGAGCTTCATTTTCTAATGCTGCTAATCTTTTAATTGCTTTATTTAAATCATCTTCTAAACCATTAATTTTAGATTTATTCTTTTGATTTTCTGCAATTAAATACCAACATGAGATTAATAACATAACATTTAAACAAATTATTGCAAACATACTATTCTCCTAATGTTTATAATTAAAATTAGAATACCACAATTCCTCTTTTTTAACAAGAGATGCTCTATAGATATAAAAAAACCTCATCTTACGATGAGGTCATTATTTCTAAATAAATCTAAAAGAGGGAAAATTTTTAGATTTTATTAATAAATTGCGTGTTAATTACCAATTATTAATATTTACGTTTTCTAGCCGCTTCAGATTTTTTCTTACGACGAACGCTTGGTTTTTCATAAAACTCACGTTTACGAACTTCTTGGATAGTTCCGTTTTTAGAAACAGCACGTTTGAAACGACGTAGTGCATCTTCTAGTGATTCATTTTTACGAACTACAGTTTTTGACATTGGATTTTCCCTCCCTCCGATATTACGAAATCTAATTTAAATGTAATCAAATGCTTAAATACAAAATAAATACAAAACATTTAATTAGTAAAAACTGCTCTATGAGCAATCCACTTAAATATTGTATTATATTATTGAGATATTGTCAACCTTAAACAAAGTTAATTTACTAATTTTCCAATGTTTTTTTATTAAGTTGTATCTTCGCTTTAAATTCATTATTTTATACTTGATTACTTACTTTCTAGCCAGCTGTTAAACTCCTCGATAAAGCTTGCGTAGCCTGTTTTATTTTGATAACTTGGAACTTCCGCTAAAAAGACTTGACTAGGTAATTTTTTCTGTCCTTTTTTAGTTATTAAAATAAGAGCTTTGGCTTGAGAAGAATTTTTGAACATTTCCTCCGGTAGCGTAATAACCGCATTTAAATTAATCTCTTCTTCTAAAAACTTTTTAAAATTATCTTCTAATTCCAAAATTTGTTTTGGTACAACTAGCACTCCTACTCCATCTTCTGCTAAGTAATTTGCCACTTGTTCAATAAATAACAAAGCATTAATACTATAACCTTCACTACTACATAATTTATAGTTTAAGCTATTGTCCTCATCTGCATAATAACCAAATGGTACATCACTAATAATCACATCTTGGTTTTTGATATTCAGTGGTTTTAGCACATCTTGGTTAATAATTTCTGCAGGAACTTCTAATAGATTAAAAATATTTTGCTGTAATTTTACATAATTACTATCAACATCAATAGATGTAAAGTCTTTCTCTCCTTTGACCAAAGCCGTGATATTAATTAGAAAACTACCACTACCACTAGCAAAATCAGCTATAGAAATCTTCTCTTCCCCATAAATACATTCAATTAAATGACTAACATACATCGTAATAACTTCCGGTGTAATATCATAACTTGGATTATTTAATTCTTTTAATGCCTTTAGAAGCAAGAATTGATAAACTTTTCTTATTGTCTCTTTGTCATAATTGTCAACGATATCAAAATAATCATCGTCATTTTCTAATGTTAAATACTTTGTCAAAGCCTCAAAATATAAACCTTGCCCTTTAGTCTCTTCTACTTGTTTATCTATTTTAAAAAATAATTTTTCTAAATCTGACATGGTACCTCCTATTTGGATAGTTTATTCAAATACTTATTTATTATATCACGAATAAATGAATAATCAATATTTTAGTTATTCTAATCATTATATTCAACTATAAGAAAAGACGATATTTCTATCGTCTTTTCTCTCTAAAGTTTTTTTATTAAACGTTTTTGAGTTTTATCACACACATACCCAATTCTCTCATAAAATTTATGAGCCTCCGTACGATAAACATTTGAATTAAGTCTAATAAAACTAATATTATTCTTCAAGGCATATTCTTCTATAGAACTCATAAGTTTTTTTCCTATCCCTTGCCCTTGAAATTTAGAATCGACTGCTAATGCAAGTATATTTAGACCGGGATCCATATATAAGCTTTCATAAAATTCTGCATGCACAAAGCCTACAATTTTTCTTACTCTATCATTTTCATAACCTATTATAATATGGTGTTTTCTATCATTAGTCAATTTTTCTATTTGTTTTTTCACAATACTTAAATCGACATCGTATCCTAACTCATAATTACATATTTTTTGAATTTCTTCTACATCTAATATAGTAATATTTCTTAGCATTATCTGTTCCTAAAATTACAAACTTACTTAGATACTTCAATTAAAGCTTGTTTTACTATATCGAATTCTCTTGTGCGTAATGTACGCATATCAAGAATAATACTATTATCTTTAATACGTGTAATTATTGGAATCTCAACCTCTAATAGTCTACGTTCTATTTCTGTTGCATGAAGTTTTCTATGAGTAAGTTTTACAGCAACACTTTCAAGATAACTAGCTGGATAACTTCCTCCTCCTACTTCTGCTTTATCTTCTTCTATCCTAATATCAAAATCAAGACTACTTAATTTTGTTTTTAGGACATCTGCTTTTCCAAATAAACGTTCTTTTGATAAAGAAATCATATGTAATGTTGGTATATGTTCTAGAGCTTCTTTTTCATCTAGATATAGTTTTAATGTTGCTTCTAGTGATGCTAGAGTCATTTTATCTACACGCAATGCACGGGTAAGTTGATTTTTCTTCATTTTTTCTATATATTTTTTCTTCCCAACAATTATCCCTGCTTGAGGCCCACCTAGTAGCTTGTCTCCACTAAATGTTACAATATCGATACCACTATCTAATATTTCTTTTACCGTTGGTTCATATGGTAAGCCAAATTTTGAAAAATCAACAAATTGTCCGCTCCCCAAGTCATTAATCGAAACTAATTCATTCTCACGTGCTAAATATGAAATTTCCTCATTTGATACGCTCTCAGTAAATCCTAAAATTTTGTAATTACTTGTGTGAACTTTAAGTAAAGCACCTGTTTCTTCAGTAATTGCATTCTCATAATCTTTCAAATGCGTTTTATTTGTTGTACCCACTTCTACCGGTACTCCTCCACTAAGTTTAATTATTTCAGGAATTCTGAATGCTCCACCTATTTCTACCAATTCACCACGTGATACAATAATTTCTTGACCTTTTACTAAAGTGTTCAATGTTAATAAAACTGCTGCCGCGTTATTATTAACAACAAGAACATCCTCTGCGCCTGTTAATTTTTTAATAATATCTATTAGGTGAACATAACGACTACCACGTTTTTTATTATCAATATCAAATTCAAGATTTGAGTAATTAAAAGCAACACTTTCTATATTTTCCTTTATTTTTTCACTTAATAAGCTTCGTCCTAAATTTGTATGTAGTATTGTTCCAGTCGCATTTATCACCCTACGCAGTGAATTTTTATCTTCTTTTTCTACTATTCTTGCTACTTCTCCTACTATTTTACTAAGGCTTGGCACTTCTGATAATTCTTCATTCAAAATAGCTTGTTTAATTTCTTCAATATATTGTTTTATTGCTGATTTTATCGCTACTTCTGTATAAGTATTCATTAGTTCTTTTATTTCATCTAATAACAATATCTTATTTATTGCTGGTATTTGTGAAAGTAAGTGTTTTGACATAGTGTCTCTCCTTTTATAGTTCTTTTGCTATGCTCTTAACCGCATTTATAGCATAGTCGACTTCTTCTTCTGTATTCATACTAGAAAATGAAAATCTAACTATTCCTTGATCTTTAGTCCCTAGTGCTTCATGCATTAATGGTGCACAATGCGCCCCTGGTCGTATCGCTATGTTATATTGTTCTGAAAGTACATCAGCTACATCAGCGGCAGGAATATCTTTGAAATTCATCGCAACAACTGCTGTTCTTTCTTTTGTAAAATCTCCATAAAATTCTAAACAATCAAGGTCTTTTAACTCATTATAAAATCTATCGGCAAAACCTATTTGCTTTTTATAAAGATTGTTAAGACCTTTTTTGTTTATATATTTTATTCCCTCATGCAATCCTAAGATTCCCGCTGTATTTAGAGTTCCCGCTTCTAAACGTAATGGATATTCTCCAGGATGTTCTTTGTCAAAAGTACGGACACCACTACCTCCAACTTTATAACGACGAATTTCTGGTTCTTTCAACCTTATGCAAAGTCCACCAATACCTTGTGGTCCGTAAAGACTTTTATGTCCTGTAAAACACAATACATCAATGCCCAACTCTTCCATATTTATCGGTATTACTCCCGCTGTTTGCGAAGCATCTACAACTGAAATAATATTATGTTTTTTACAAATCGTCGCTACTTTTTCTAGGTCGATAACATTTCCTGTTACGTTAGAACTATGCGTAATAGCAAGCATCTTAGTATTAGGTCTAATAGCGGCTTCTAAGTCTTCATAGCTTATCATACCTGTTTTATCACCGCGTACTATCGTATAGTCACACCCAATAGTTTCATGAGCTAAATAAATTGGTCTTAAAACTGAATTATGCTCCATAGATGTTGTCACAACATGATCTTCTTTATTCAATAAACCGAAGATTGCAATATTTAAACTTTCTGTTGAGTTAGAGGTAAAAACTACTCTATCTTCTTCTTTTAATCCAAAAAAGTCCGCTACTGCTTTACGTGCTTCATAGACTTCACGAAAGGCGTTGTTTGCTTCATAATAGCTTCCTCGTGAAGCATTGGCATATTTCCCAGAAGATAATACTTCATAAACTTTATCAGCAACTTCTTTTGGTTTTTTTAATGATGTTGCACCATAATCAAAATAATAACTCATACCTTTTTCGTACTTTAGTTAAAATAATTTTATTTATTATTCCAACCTGCTCCCTTCTTTATTTTTTTGCTAAAACTCTGTAATTTTCTACTCGACGTGTTACTCCCAATTTGTCGATATATTCTAAAATCGCCATTGAATATTTTCTACTTGAACCCGTCATATCACGAAACTCTGCAAGAGCCATCTTATCATTAGTTGAAAAATGTTCTTCCACTTTCTTTATTGCTTCATCTAAAATATCTTTATGTAGTACTAAATCAGCGTCTAATCGAATTATTGTATTATCTACTAATGAATCTAATAACTCAACACTTGCTTTTACTCCATTTGTTAAATCTTTAATAGTTGGCGGCGTGAATCCTCCTTGAAGTAATTCACGTTCAATACGTGCTTTTTCTGCCAGTTGTTTTTTATCATAATTTACTACAAAATCTTTTTCTGCAACTAGATTTCCTTCTAGACGTACTTCATTATTTTTTATAAACAAATCTATCATCTCTAAAACTTCTTTTTGAGATAATTTAAATTTAGAAATAACTTCAATTTTCGGTATTCCTACTTTTAATTTATAACGTTTATGATAGTCGATTAAAAGTTTTTTCAGTTTTTCTAAGACTTCTTCATATTTTTTCTTGTGAATATAGCCTATTTTTGTTTGATAAATAAGTCCCTCTTCTAATAACTGCGCTATATCAGCTTCAACCTCATTTACTGGAAGTTGCAACTCTTTTACTATGTTGTCTTTAGCCACTAAATAATCTTGGTGAGATAATAGATAATTAGCTATTAAATCACTAGAATTTCCTTCTAACTGAACTTTTAATTTTTCTAAAATTTCTTCATTAAATCGACTATGTTTTTTAGGATTAGCATCTAAGATAACCCCTCCACCAATAGTAATCATCGGCGAGTACGTTCTAATAATAAATTTATCATAATTCTTCACAGCTATTTCTTCTTCTAAACGAAGTTGAGCAAACCCATTACCCCCGGCTGCTAATTCTTCTGCTCCAAGAGGTACTACACGAGCCATAATTTCTTCAGTTCCTATATAAACGCGCACTCTATCCCAAAGTTCCAAATTAGCTCTTTCATCATTTATAAGTTTAATTTCAGTATCAATCATATATGTTTTTGTTAAACTTCCCGCTGTTGCTAATGTATCTCCACGTTTAATATCATCAAACTTGATATTAGCAAGGTTTATAGCTGTTCTTTGACCCGCTGTCGCTTGTGTTACATCTTGAGCATGAACTTGGATATTTCTTACTTTAGTTTTTATCTCTTTTGGATAAATGACTAATTCATCTCCAACATTTATTACACCTTCTGTTAAAGTCCCTGTTACTACTGTCCCAAAACCTTTTACTTGAAACGCACGGTCGACATTAAGGCGTGCATTTTTTTCAATATTTCTTGCTTGAATATCTTCTGTTTTTTTATCAATAGTTTCTAATAAAGTATCCAACCCTTTTTTACTAATTGAATCTACCTCTATAATCGGTGCGCCCTCAAGAGGAGTACCTGCTGTAAACGCACGAATATCTTCTTTTACCAGTTCGCGATATTCTTCTTCAACTAAATCTATTTTTGTCATAACGATAATATAGTTTTCTATACCAAGAAGTGTTAGAATATCGAAATGTTCTTTTGTTTGTGGCATAATACCTTCGCGTGAATCGACTAAAAGTAATACTAAGTTAATTCCACTAACTCCTGCCAACATATTTTTTATAAATCTTTCATGTCCTGGAACATCTACTACTCCGCATCTTTTTCCGCTTGGTAGGTCAAAATATGCGAACCCAAGGTTTATAGACATCCCACGTTCTTTTTCTTCTTGTGTTGTATCTGTTTCAATACCACTCAATGCTTTTATTAACGTTGTTTTCCCGTGGTCAATATGACCTGCAGTTCCAATAATTACGTTATTATTCATCTAATTCCACCTTTTATATTAAAAGTAGAGACTATATTTACTTTTATCTCTACTCTTAAAAATTTATTTTATTTGATAGTCTTTCAATTCTGTCACTACCCTTTTTATTCCTGCTTTTTTTGAATAGTACAAGCCTTTATATTCAATTTTCTCAGCTATTAATACTTTCACAACTACATCAAACTTTTCCCATGCTACCTTTAGCATAAATCCGCATCCAGCACTTATAGATGGATGTGTCGGAATTAATGATGCCCCTAAATCCTTTGTAGCGCAAATATCATCCGCTTTTATCGCATCATGTGTGCTATTAAAAACCACTAATCCCTCTTCTATCATACTTCCTCCTATGGCTGAATTACTCTATTTGCTTTTCTCATGTCTTCTACAATAAAGTACATGTTTGTTGGATTACCTACAGCTAGGTCTATCTTGTTATAATCTATACACGCACCACAGCAAACAATTTCTACACCATTATTTTCTAGCTCTCTTAGTTCATCAAGAACATGACTTCTCTCTTTATCTACTAATAGACCTCCACCGTTGTAGAAAATAATTTTTTTAGGTAGTACCTCTTGTTCTGTAAGTGCATATAAATACCCTTTAATTAAACGCTTCCCTAATTCTTCACTACCATGTCCCATTTGACTTTTATTAATAACAACTATGTAGCTCTCATCTTTAACTACTGGCAATTCTTCTTGTGTTGCTACTTCTTTACGCGTAATCTCTACTTTAAATCCTTCTTCTATAGTTGATACTTTAATTTCGTGATTATTCTTTTCTGCAAATTTTTCTAAACTATCCACATGTTCTTGAAGTCTTACCAATAAAGTTACTTTTGGTTCTTCTTCTAAAGTTCTTTTCGCTTGAGTTACTGGAACAACACATTTATCACAAAGAGTATCTATTACAACACCTTCTGTCACTTCCCCTTTTGATATAGTAACAATATATTTATCCTTCGCTTCTTCTACCATTTCAAAGTTGTACCCTAATTGATTCGCCATTTTTTCTAAGTTTTGAGTCGCTATAAAATTATCAACTGTAGTTTCAACTACATCATTTTCCAATAATAATTTTTTAGTTTGGATAACTGGTAGTGGACATGCTAACCCTTGAGCATTTAATTTTTCTTTTTTCATATTTGAATATCTTATGTAATATATAACTCAATTGTTGAATATAGTATAATTGTGTAGTCTCTTTTTTTAATGAGACTATCAATTTTTGATTCTATAATTAGTACTGCCTGATTTCTATATGAAACGCAGGATCATGAGAATTAAATGGTTCTAATAATTTTGTCACTCTACTAGATAGCGCACTGTGAAATGCTGATTATTGAGGCTGGATAGAGCGTGAAGTTATCCGTCTCGTGGAACGTGATACCCTGCGGTGCACCATTGATATACACTCTAAAAGCTCCACTGACATAAAAGCCGTTTTATTGTACTTCTACTATATTCTTTTCCACCTTGCTTCTCTCTGCTTCGGTTACAGGATAGTAGACCTTCACCACACGTTGATTACAGAATCTCCTTAACATATATAATAATTTCATTTCCCCGATTAACAAATATGGAATCTCCTTTTTGTTCATAAGTGAAAACGGTACCATTATCAGAAAGTGTTTTTTGTAGAATTATAATCTTTCTGTTTAATGGGATGTCTATATATTTTATAAGATGCTTGTCGGACTTTAGTTCATTATTTGTATAAGATAGAATACCATCACTTCTATATATATCTACATTGTTTAATCTCCTCTTTATATAATATCCTATCATTTTTACGAAATACTTCTTCTCGTTATATGTTATAATCTTATCACTAACATTATAATGTAATCCTTGGGATGATTCCTTACAGTATAAAACATTGAAAGATTCATGAGGGTGTGTCAAAATGTACACATCCTCTTTTTTATGCACAAAGCCCCGACTT
>ENA-OWNK01001327-OWNK01001327.1-metagenome-genome-assembly--contig:-NODE-1327-length-10762-cov-6.001401_pt1 | contig 10762 bp, 10 predicted proteins | sample MGYA00245343_ERZ651121 | MGnify/ENA primary metagenome ERZ651121 (study PRJEB26857, sample SAMEA4031775) | metagenome | biome: human; feature: oral; material: saliva | place: Philippines | collected 2014... | reverse complement strand
CACTTTTCGAACGAGACGATACTTGTCTTCTAGTGTCTTTCCATATGTATTTGGAACAAAGGCACGTCTTCTTGTCTTAAACGTAAACTTGATTCCATAATACACACGGCGCCATGTACTCGTACGATACAGATGAATTTCTTTTAATTCTTTTAGCGGAATCACTGTAAAATGTCTTCCGTAAAAGATGAGTACTTCTTTTACAATCATCGCTTCGAATTTCTCATCGACATAGTCTGCGTTTTCTTTAAACTCTTTTTGTTCCCATTCGTTATTCGGGAAGAGCGCATCTAGCTGTTTAAAAGCGAAATAATATTTCAAGGATAATCCGATGACTTGCCCTAGCAGAAGGAGCACGATCGCTACCATCACTAGTTGCAATAAGAGAATTGGATGACTCCAAACGTCGACATCTTGATAAAAATTAAATTGTTCAAATGTTTTAAAATCAAGCATGAGAGTGATGGCTAAGAGTGCGACACTCCCCACAAATAACATGTAGAAGCCTTTCATTCTAGAAAAAATTCGTCTAAACATCTATATACCTCTTTTGTATTATGTATATATTATACTAAGTTTTTCTTTATTTGTATAGCTTTAACGGCTAAAAATGCAAAAAGAGAGTGAGAAGAACTGGAATCTCGTCTTCTCACTCTCATAGATTGAATCTTTAAGCCTCTGCCTCTTTACGGTTAGCTTTAATCTCATCGATTAACCCTTGTAATTCTGCTTCATCAAAATGATATTTCTCACCACAGAAATGACAAACCACTTCCGCGCCATGATCTTCATCAATTAGATGTTGTAAGTCTTCGATTCCAATAGAAAGAAGGCCAGCACTGAAACGTTCACGCGTACATCCGCAATGGAATTTCACAGGCATCTCTTCTAACACTCGAATGTTTTCTTCACCTAATAATCGATTCAAAATATCACGTGGTTGCTCTTGTTGGTCAATTAATTTTGAAACCATTGGAATTTCACTAATACGGCGTTCGATTTCTGAAATGGTCGCTTCGCTTGCTCCTGGTAATAGCTGAATCATGAAACCACCCGCTGCACGAACTGTTTCATCTGGATTCACAAGAACCGATACTCCAACAGCTCCGTTAATTTGTTCCGAAACTGCTAAGTAATACGTGAAGTCCATTCCCAATTCTCCGTCCACAATTGGTACTTGGCCAGAGAACGGTTCTCTCATATTTAAGTCTTTAATAACTGTAATCGTTCCATTTGTCCCCACGACACCACGGACATCTAATTTTCCTTTGTCGTTTAATTCAAGGCTCACATGAGGATTTGTAATATACCCACGCATTTCCCCACGACCGTTTGCATCGGCCATGATTTTCCCACCAGGACCATCTCCATTCACTTGAACAGTGATGCGTTCATCGTCTTTTAAACTACTTGCTAATAATTGTGTTCCGATGATGGTACGACCAAGCGCTGCTGTTGCAGAACTCCAAGTATCATGTCTGCGTTGTGCCTCTGCGATTGCATCTGTGGCAACCATAGCAACGGCTTTGACCTCATCATTGAACGCCAATACTTTTAATAATGTATCTGCCATTTGTTTCTCCTTTTTCATAGGAAAAGAGCTGTGACAACTGCCTCAGCTCTCCTTCCCTTTGTGTTATTCATTTTCGTTTTGTTCAGTGAAATCTTCTGCTGGAGTGACATCCGCTACTTCGACTTCTTCCTCTTCTTCTGGAACCTCTTTGCCTTCTGCTTGTTCCGCATCGCGTTTTGCTAAGGCTTTTTTCGTTTCTTCAAAACTTGCCGCTTCTGTTTCGCTTGGATATTCATCTTCCGCGACTGGAGCTGGCATTTCACCTGTTTCGAAAAGCGATTTAATCGTACGTTCATCTAATGTTTCTAATTCTAGAAGTTTTTGAGCAATTAATTCTAATTGGTCTTTATGTTCTTCAAGAATTTGAAGAGCTTTTTCATGTGCTTCTTTCATGATACGACGTACTGCATTATCGATTTCAAACGCCACTTGATCTGAGTAACCTTTTGTTTGACCATAGTCACGTCCGATAAATACTTGATGATTTCCTTCGTATTGAACAGTTCCTAATTCATCCACCATTCCGTACTCTGTAATCATGCTACGAACGATCGCTGTTGCTTGTTCAAAGTCGTTGCTTGCTCCTGTTGTCTTCACGCCAAAGATAAATTCTTCAGCAGCACGACCACCAAGAAGTCCAACTACTTGTTCGAACAATTCTTCTTTTGTCATTAAGAAACGATCTTCTTTTGGAAGCATGATGGCATATCCGCCAGCACGTCCACGAGGGACAATCGTTACTTTATGAACCACACGTGCATCGCTTAAGACCATACCAACAATTGTATGCCCTGCTTCGTGGTAAGCCACCATTTCGCGTTCTTTCTTGCTGATAGCACGGTCTTTTTTGGCCGGACCAGCAATCACACGGTCATGTGCTTCATCCACGTCTAATGCGTCGATGGCTGTTTTATCACGACGAGCGGCTACTAAAGCTGCTTCGTTTAATAAGTTTTCAAGTTCAGCACCAGAGAATCCTGGAGTTTGTTGCGCAATCACTTTTAAGTCCACGTCTTTTGCAAGTTTCTTATTGCGGGCGTGTACTTTCAGAATCGCTTCACGGCCTTTCACGTCTGGACGACCTACTAAGATTTGACGGTCAAAACGTCCCGGACGAAGTAAGGCTGGGTCTAATACGTCTGAACGGTTGGTTGCGGCAATCACGATGATTCCCTCTGTTCCTTCGAACCCGTCCATTTCAACGAGCAATTGGTTTAATGTTTGTTCACGTTCGTCGTGTCCGCCACCCATTCCGGCACCACGTTGACGACCAACGGCATCGATTTCATCGATAAAGATGATTGCTGGAGCATTTTTCTTCGCGTTTTCGAATAAGTCACGAACACGGCTTGCCCCAACCCCTACGAACATTTCTACGAATTCAGAACCTGAAATCGAGAAGAATGGTACGTTTGCTTCACCGGCAACGGCTTTGGCAAGAAGGGTTTTACCTGTTCCTGGAGGGCCCTCAAGAAGTACCCCTGCAGGAATACGAGCACCAAGTGCTGTAAATTTACGTGGGTCTTTTAAGAATTCCACCACTTCTACAAGCTCTTGTTTTTCTTCTTCGGCACCCGCTACATCAGAGAAGCGCACTTTCACGTTTTGTTTCTTCTGATTTGTCGCACGGCTCTTACCGAAGTTCATTGGATTGTTACGTCCACCTTGACCACCTTGGCTCATAAACATTGTATAGAGTAAGAACCCTAATACGCCAAGTGGTAATACGACTTGCAATAAGACGGAAATCCATACGCCTGTTGAACTTTCTGGTAAAGTTTCAACCTTTGTATTTTTAGCTTGAGCTGCTTCATTGATTTCTTTAATCGTTGAGTCATTTGGTAAGACTGTTGTTTTGAAGTTTGTACTCTTTGCTGAGCGGTTATCAAAAATAGATAACCCATTTTGATTTTTAGCTTCCTGCGTTGTTTGCTCTTTCGGATTTGTATATTCCCCAGTAATGGTATACACAGAATTCGAATATTGCATCTTAATATCCTTGATTTCGCCACTTTTCAGACTTTGCATAAATTCTGTATATGAAATATCTGCTGTAGGGCCTTTTTGATCCCCGTTAAACATTCCAACGAAAATGACAATAGCTCCGAAAATTAAGATATATAGTAAGCTAGATCTAAGTATTGATCGATTGTTATTATTATTCATTGTACCTCCCCATCTTCTTATAAAAGAAGAACGATAGTTAAATTGACTACCGTTCTATCATAACATATTTGACTTTTATTGACGAATAGTTTTACTCATTCTTAATCTTCATAGAATTCAGGCTTTAAAACACCGATACATGGTAAGTTACGGTAGAATTGTTTAAAGTCTAATCCGTATCCTACAACGAATTTATTTGGCACTTGAACACCAACGTAATCCGCTTCGATTGCTTCTTCGCGACGTTCTGGTTTGTCTAATAAAGTCACCACTTTCACGCTTGCTGCTTGGCGGTGTTTTAATAATTCAACCACGTGTTTTAAAGTACGGCCTGTGTCGATAATATCTTCCACAATAATCACGTGACGATCTTTAACGCTTTGCCCTAAGTCTTTTAAGATACGTACTTCGCCGCTTGATTCGAATTCATTTCCATAACTAGATACATCCATGAAATCAATTTCTAAATTGCAGTCCATTGCGCGGACTAAATCTGCCATAAAGAAAATAGCACCCTTAAGAATACAAATGACTAATGGATCTTTACCACGGTAATCTTCCGCTAACGTAGCACCTAATTTCTTAATCGTTTCCTGCAATTGTTCTTCTGATACTAAAATTTCTGACATATCATCTTTTAACATGTGTGCACCTCGTTTTATTTTCGTAAGATAGAATCATTTTACCAGTTTCCTCTTCAAAGAACAACGGTTGAGCATAGCGATAGCCCAAAATTGCGCGAATTTTTTTTGAGGCGTCTTCCAACACCCAAATTTCCTTGCGTTCTTCGAGTGGAATCTTCGAATTGATAAACCATCTTGAGAGTTTTTGATGCTTCGTTTCTTCTGCATTCAGTGCGATTTTATCTCCTGGTTTTGCATGACGAATCGTGAGCGGGAAGTCCTTTGGATAAACAGGAATTGCAAAATCCGAAGATGTCTTTCCTGTAGTAAGAAGAATTTGCTCATCTTCGTTTGGTCGAATCAATGTGTCTTCTGGTTTCGATAGGACAAATTCAATATTTGGAACGACTTTAGGTCTTCCTTTTTCAAACGAGCATTCTTCATAGCGTTTCTTAAACTTCCATCCATTTGAAAGATCCAGAGTGAGCTGCGCTTTATCCGAACCAACCTTTTCTAAGATTTGCTCCATCTGCACCACAGAAATCGTCGTATCCATTTGCATCAACACTTGTTGCAAGAGCAATCGTTGCATTTCAACAGGTTCTTTGAGGAACGCTTCACGGCGGAACGCGACTTTCTTCTTCCCTTTTTGGAAAATCTGTTCTTGTTTTTCTTCTAGGATGGGCACTAAGCAAGCCACCGCATCCGCAATCATCTGCGCACTCTTTTGGAAGTGGCTTCCGGCATTTGGATTTTCCTCTTTCAAGAACGGAATGACATGATGACGATATCTATTTCTTGTATAGTCATCCGATTCATTCGATTCATCTTCTAAATAAGGAACGTCATATTTCTTAGCCTCTTGATAGAGTTCTTTTTTCTCATAAGATAAGAACGGGCGTAAAATGTTCAACTCTTTTACGTAACGTTTTTCCTTCATCCCAGAAAGACCTTCCAGCGTACTTCCACGCGACCATTTCATCAACACAGTCTCCAATTGGTCATCTTGGTGATGCGCCAATACTAAATAGTCCGCCTGATATTTTGACGTCACTTCGCGGAAGAAATCATATCTAAAATCTCGTAACGATTTTTCAGAAGTCGCCTCACCCTCTGCTTCGTGCCAATGCTTTGTCTCAATTGGAATCTGATGAAGCTTGCAGAAACGATGGACGAGTTGCTCCTCATCCGCGGCTTGTGCTCTCAAGCCATAATTCACATGGGCCACTACGAGTCGATCTGGTGCATCGTCTCCAAATAGAGTGACCATCGCATTCAAAAGAACCATCGAATCGACTCCACCGGATACGGCAAGCACATATTTTTTCTCAGTATAGTTTTCAACATTTCTTCTAAAAAACGCTGTTAGTTGATGTTGCATTGGCCTCTCCTTTCTGTCAAAAAAATCTCCTCCAGTTTTCACCAGAAGAGATTTGTGGTTTCATTATGAACGGCGACCGCCACGGCCCCCACGTTTCCCTTCAGTGTTACGTTTCAATGAAGTTAAACGGTCTTCAGAGTCTTTCAAGAAGGAACTCATTAGAGAATCGAAATCTGTTGCTTTTGCTTGCGAAGGAGATTTCTTTTCGTATGGAGCTGTAGTTCTACCAGCAGTGCGATTTTTCTTAAAGTCTTGAGAGTCATTACGTGGTGTAAAAGGTTTCTTTGCACGTGGTTTATCCGCTGAATCTTCTTTTGGTTTATCAACGGCACGACGAATTGAAAGGCTAATTTTGCCATCATCCGCAATCGTCATGACTTTCACTTTAACCTCGTCTCCAACTTTTAAAACTTCTTTGATATCTTGAATGTATGAATCAGACACCTCGCTAATGTGAACAAGACCTGTCTTACGATCTCCTAAATCCACAAAAACTCCAAAATTTGTAATTCCAGTAACTTTACCAGGGATTACGTTTCCTACTTCGATTGACATATAAAAAGCGTTCCTCCTTCATTATTCCCTTTCCAATACACGCTTGACGTATCGAAAAGATTCATTGACTAACGGTTTTGAGTTGTCACCTTAACAACAGTTTCACCTTGTTCGACTTCTTCTTTTGCTTGTTGTGCTTTATGCTCTGCAGTGTCCCGCGGCGTACTGAAGATGATTTCTCCAGTTTTGCTTAAATAATATTCACTACGCGCTAACTTCGCGATATATTCATCGCTTTGAAGAAGCTCCACTTGTTGTTGTAAAGATTCCTTTTGCTTTTCAGCAAATTCTTTTTCAGCCTTTGCTTGTTCAATTTTTTGATCCAATTGATTTGCTTGGCTAATTTGGTTCCCAATCCCGACAATCATTGACCCCGAAATGGCGATGGCACAAATAACAATGAACTTAGTAAATAGTGAATGGCTCTTCCAAACGGGAGTAGAAGGTTTTTTCTGTTGTAACTTTTGATTCATAGAAATTACATTTGAATTTCTTTGTTGTGTTTCTTGCTTCACCTTAATTGTCTCCTTTTTTACTTATACAAACTGAGTATAACAAGAATGACGCTCATCGTCCATGGTTACACTAAGATTTTTTATAAATTTTTGTAAACTTCCTTTGAAATCAAAAATGATTCCGCTTTTCCTAACGGATATCTTCATAATAACTGTAATGTTGCACCGGTTCGAGCCTTCCGTCTCTCACCTTCGAAGCTTCAAACGCGGAGTAAGGTACAAGCCCTACTCCGCGTAATTCACATTCGATGTGTATCACATTACTGTTATTATAAAATCCGTTAGTCTTGCGGAATCATTTTTTGAACATTTTATAAATTTTCTTTTTTTGGTGTTACCATGAACAGTCACAAAATAGTGAGATTTCTTAGTTAACATCCTCGGTACGGAGTTTCACGCGTTTAATCACCACTTGATTCTCCGTTTCGCGAATGTAGTTTTTCAAGTTCTCAATAATGATCTCTTCGTCATTATGAATGCGAATCACGAGCTCATATTTCTCACCATCGAGTTCGCGCGCTTCGACTTGAATCGATTGATAATCTTCAAAGTGGCAGTAATTATAAATCGACTGCACAATGGTTGGGTCTGGAATTTCACAGTAAATATTTACTTGACGTTGTTTTCCTTGCAAGATTGGTTGATACGCTAATTTTTGGACGATGACAATAATCGCGGCGCAAAGTGAACCGAAGAACCAGAATCCTCCGCCAATCGCAAGTCCAATCCCGGATGTGGCCCAAATTCCTGAAGCGGTGGTCAGTCCACTCACACGTTTTTCACGCATGAAGATGATTCCCCCACCGATAAAGCTGATACCGCTGACGACTTGAGCAGCCACACGAGCTGTATCGTAATGTGGTGTGTCCAGAAAGGCCTCTTTTGAAATAATCATCATTAAACAAGAAGTGAGCGCTACAATCATATGTGTTTTTACCCCAGCTTGTTTATTTCGGGAGGTACGTTCGTAACCGATGGCAAGTCCACAAATACATGAAATTAAAATCGCCAAAAAGTGCCGCAATTCCATCATTGCGTTAAATGGTTGTAATATATTGATTGCATTTAAATCCACGGTTTTCCCTCCTTAGTTCTCTTAAAAAAGCACTATTAATCATACTCTTTTTATATTTTTTTGTCAACAGAAAACGCATTCAAAAAGGAGCCTTCTTCACAAAAAAAGAATACGACAACCTTGCCGTATTCTTCCTTCATTATAGTTCTAACTCTTCTTTAATGAGCTTTTCTTCTAGAATCGTAAACATTTCCTTCGCGTCTTCTTTTCTCGTTGAATCCATTAAGGCTTCCACTTGAACTAAAACATGTTTGTTCCCGAATTGAATCGCAATCTTATCTCCGACTTTCACGTCCGTTGAAGATTTCGCTACTTTATCATTAATAAACACACGTCCCTTGTCGGCTACTTCTTTCGCAACCGTACGGCGTTTAATTAATCGTGATACTTTTAAAAACTTATCGAGTCTCATCGTTTTCCTCTTTTCTACCAAATTTTCTAAGTAAGGTCTTTCCTTTTGGAATTAGAACCCATTCGCGTTTCGTAAATAAATTCCATTTCATCGTGCCTGCCAGGAAAATCACCATTCCTATAAAGGCAAAGACGATTGAAAAGACAAAGGCCATCGTTCTGGAATCTTGCAAGGCGGCAAACTGCCATGCTCCGTATGATAATACCGAAACAATAACGGTCATGCCAAGTGCAATGCTTGAAAGGTTCTGCATAAAGTTCCCGTCACGAAGGACACTGGTCATAATTTCTTTTGCAAAAGCCATCATCACACCCATCATGACACAAAGTCCAAGTGCTGTGGCAAGGCTAGCACCAAGCGTTCCAAACATCGCTACGAATAAGTAGTTCGTACCAGCTTTCACTGCGAGCCCTGCGGTGAGAGCTAGTAGCGTTTTTGGATATTGATGCTGACTTTGGAAAATACCGTGCAGCGACATAATCACAGATGCAAAGAAAATACTAGTGACATAAACTAACAGCACCGCTTGCCCTTGTGCATCTCCAAAGAGTGCAGTATTTAACCATGGCAAGATGGCCATCATCCCCATCGTTGCAACGAGTGAGAAGGTCATCGTCATTCGAAGCAGTGACGCGGATAATCTCGTAAACTCTAAGTCGTGCCCTTTCTTAAAGGCGCGCGATAACATCGGCATATAGCTTGATGAAAATCCGACTCCGACTACCATTCCTAATTGCACAAGTGGCTGCCCTCTATCGTAAATTCCCTTGAGATCTTTTGCGACTTCCGGAAGCACTCCTTGATTCGTTAACACATTATACACAGAGAACGAATCCACCAATTGGAACAAGACTAAAATCGAACTAAGGAGACAGATGGTTCCCCCTTCAAAGGCAAAGCGTTTAAAGAGATGCCCAAATGTCGGCACTTCCATTTCTACTGGCGTAATCGTCAAGCCGTCGAGCGGATCTTTCGTTTCTTTCAATACATAATACAGCATCACAAGAATCGCAAAGACTGCCGCAATCGTCGCACTCGACATCGCCCATGTTCCCATCGTGTAGTAGTCTGAAATGGTGCTGCCAAACAGACTCGCCACAAAGAGAATCACCGCAACACGAACGACCTGCTCCACCACTTGTGAGATGGCAGTCGGCATCATTCGAAAGCTTCCTTGGAAATATCCCCTTGTGATGACCAAAAACGGCATCAATAGAAACATCCACGATACACTTTGGACGACTGACAAGAGTTCTACGTCTCCCATCCAGCGGGCAATCATTCCCGCACCCAAATGAAGAAAGGCAAAAATCCCCACTCCAACGAGGCTTGCAATCACGAATAGCTGCTTCAATAATTTCTTTAAATGTGTCGACTCCAAGTATTCCGCGACTACATTGGACACGAATACCGGGAATCCCGTTAATGCAAAGGTCATGCCGATTCCATAGATAGGATACACCTGTTGATATACATAAAATCCGGTGTTACCCACCATGTTTTGGAAAGGAACTCGGTACACCGCACTTAAAATCTTAGCAATAAACGCGGCAATCGAGAGCGCAATCGCCCCTTGCATCATCCCTTTACTATTTATCTTCTTCATGTTTTTCCTCATCGCGGGCTAGAATTTCCCCGCATGTTTTTACAAACAGTTTAACTTGCTCCAACCATAAGTCAACAGGCTTTTGCGTGATATTTAATAAAATCTGAAGACTTTCGCCCTTGTTGGACACTTGCGCTGGTAATTTCACTGGACCAAGCGCTTCAAAGACCGGTACTCCTTGCAGGCGAGTGGCAGAAGGTGGTGCAATCGTAATCGTCACCGAATTATCTTTCCGTTTAATCGATACGACGTCAATCTCGTTGGCATAATGCTTAATTAATCCAACCTCTGCTAACGCACTCACTTCATCCGGGAAGTCACCGAATCGGTCGATAAAGTCATCAAGCAATTCTTCATAAGCTTCCACACTATCAATCGAGCGAATTCGTTTGTACATCTCGATTTTTTGACGTTCGTCTTGAATATAGCTTGCTGGAATATACGCATCAATCTGCAAGTCGATTTCGACCGTTTCTTCGTCCGACTTCACTTCTTTTCCTTGTTTCTTCAACACGGCTTCACTTAACAATTGAGAATATAAATCAAATCCGACCGAATCGATAAATCCGTGCTGTTGTTTTCCTAGTAAATTCCCTGCCCCACGAATCGATAAGTCTCGCATGGCAATCTTGAATCCAGAGCCGAGTTCTGTAAAGTCGCGCATCGCTTGCAGACGCTTCTCGCTGACTTCCGTTAATACTTTATCTGGTTGATACATGAGGTATGCATAGGCAATACGGTTTGTACGCCCCACACGTCCACGCAATTGATACAACTGCGAAAGACCCATATGATCGGCATTTTCAATAAAGAGGGTATTGACGTTTGGAATATCCACCCCGGTTTCGATAATCGT
>ENA-OWNK01001319-OWNK01001319.1-metagenome-genome-assembly--contig:-NODE-1319-length-10802-cov-14.152322_pt1 | contig 10802 bp, 8 predicted proteins | sample MGYA00245343_ERZ651121 | MGnify/ENA primary metagenome ERZ651121 (study PRJEB26857, sample SAMEA4031775) | metagenome | biome: human; feature: oral; material: saliva | place: Philippines | collected 2014... | reverse complement strand
AAGAATAACCACTTTAACCTTGTCGAACGGACAAAGATTAAAAGCATTGAAAATAAGTTTTTCTGAAGGATAGCATGCTTTTTTATACTCGCTATTTAGTTCTTTAACGAGTTCAGTAAAGTAAGTTTTTTTAATTTCACCCCTCAAATGTTCTTCCCAAGAAGCCTCAAGAGGAACATCTGTACCATTAATCTGCAAGATAGGCATCATCTTCTTATCGCTCATTTCTTTCCTTTTATCTTTCCTAAATATGGATTTACCAATCTATTTCGCCCAATCCTTGTTCCTTTAAATAAGCGTTGCAACGTGAAAATTGGTGCTGACCGAACCAGCCACCTCTATTTGCCGACAGCGGAGAGGGGTGCACCGATTCGATAATACAATGGCGATTGGCATCTATCAATCGCTTTTTCGAGCGGGCAAAACCACCCCAAAGCATAAACACAATGTGTTCGCGATGGGCATTGAGAGCCTCGATAGCGGCGTCTGTGAAGTTCTGCCAGCCCAAAGTTTGATGACTGTTGGCTATATGTGCACGCACTGTCAGCGTGGCATTCAGCAGCAACACGCCTTGTTTTGCCCAACGTGTTAGGTCGCCCGATGCGGGTATGGGTTTGCCAAGGTCGTTTTGTATCTCTTTATAAATGTTTTGGAGCGATGGCGGCAGCATTATTCCTTCGGGCACAGAGAAGCTCAAACCCATAGCTTGCCCTTGCTCGTGGTAAGGGTCTTGCCCAAGAATAACCACTTTAACCTTGTCGAACGGACAAAGATTAAAAGCATTGAAAATACGATCTTCTGAAGGATAGCATACTTCTTTGTATTCGATATTTAGTTTTTCAACGAGTTCAGCAAAGTAAGGTTTTCTAATTTCACTCCTTAAATGTTCTTCCCAAGAAGCATCAAGAGAAACATCAGTGCCATTAATATGTAAGATAGGTATCATCTGTTTACCGCTCATTCTTTCGTTCTATCTTTCCAAAATATGCTTTTTACCAATCTATTTCGCCTAATCCATACTGTTTTAAATAAGCGTTGCAACGTGAAAACTGATGTTGATCGAACCAACCGCCTCTATTTGCCGATAATGGAGAAGGATGTACTGATTCGATTATACAATGTCGATTGGTATCTATCAATCGTTTTTTCGAACGAGCAAAACCGCCCCAAAGCATAAAAACAATGTGTTCTCTGTGTGTATTAATAGTTTCTATAGCAGCATCGGTAAAGTTTTGCCAACCTAAAGCTTGATGACTATTAGCTTCGTGTGCACGTACTGTAAGTGTTGCATTGAGTAAAAGTACACCTTGTTTTGCCCATCGTGTTAAATCTCCAGATGTAGGTATAGGTTTACCAAGATCGTTGTGTATCTCTTTATAAATGTTTTGGAGCGATGGCGGAAGCATTATTCCATCTGGCACAGAAAAGCTTAACCCCATTGCTTGTCCTAGTTCGTGATAAGGATCTTGTCCAAGAATAACCACTTTAACTTTATTGAACGGGCAAAGATTAAAAGCATTGAAAACAAGTTTTGCTGGTGGAAAGCATAGACCATTCTTATATTCGTTGCGCACATTTTCGGTGAGTTTGGCAAAGTAAGGTTTCTCAAATTCGCTTTTCAAGTACTGTTTCCACGATGCTTCAATATCTATCATAGCATTCATTTTAGATACAATTCAGCCCTATCAGATATTGTTCTGATAGGGCTAAACCATTGTTTTTATCTTTATTTATCTTCAATCAAGCATTCACCAGTCATCTCTTTGGGTTGCTCTAAACCCATAATATGGAGAATGGAAGGTGCAACGTCAGCTAATCGTCCAGACTTTACACGTGCAGAATTGTTATTGGTAACGTAGATAAATGGTACTGGGTTTAGCGAGTGTGCTGTGTTTGGCGTACCATCTTCGTTCAACGCATTGTCTGCATTACCATGATCGGCAATAATAATTGCTTCATAATCGTTAGCTTTAGCAGCCTCAATAACCTCTTTTACACATGTATCTACTGCGTAAACAGCCTTTGCAATGGCATTCATCACACCAGTATGACCAACCATATCACCGTTAGCGAAGTTTACAACAATAAAATCGTACTCTGCTGTATTGATTGCTGCAACTAACTTATCCTTTACTTCGAAAGCACTCATCTCTGGTTTCAGGTCGTAAGTTGCAACTTTTGGCGATGCCACTAGTATACGATCTTCGCCTTCGTAAGGTTCTTCTCTACCACCATTAAAGAAGAAAGTTACGTGTGCATATTTCTCAGTCTCAGCTGTGTGCAATTGCTTTTTACCTAATTTACTTAGGTATTCGCCAAGCGTCATAGTTACATTCTCTTTTGGAAACAGAATGTGTACACCCTTAAAACTAGCATCGTATGGAGTCATACAATAGTATTGCAAATCCTTTATGGTGTGCATACCTTGCTCTGGCATATCTTGTTGTGTAAGAACGTAAGTAAGTTCTTTTGCACGGTCGTTACGATAGTTGAAGAAGATAACTACATCGCCTTCGCCTATTGTTCCATTTACGTTAGCATTGTTAATGGGTTTAATAAACTCGTCGGTAACTCCATCGGCATAACTCTCTTCTACTGCCTTTACCATATTAGTGGCTTGTTTTCCTTTAGCCTCAACCAGCAGATCGTAAGCCTCTTTTACTCGCTCCCAACGTTTATCGCGATCCATTGCATAGAACCTACCAACAATAGATGCTATGTGTGCTCCATTGGCATCGCAAGTTTTCTGAATATCGGCAATAAAGCCTGCGCCACTCTTAGGATCGGTATCACGACCGTCCATAAAGCAATGTACATAAACTTCTTTTAAGCCATATTCTTTGCCTATTTCTATTAATTTGTGCAGATGGTTTAGCGAAGAATGTACGCCACCCGTAGAAGTTAAGCCCATAAGATGCAACTTCTTGCCTGTTTTCTGTGCGTAGCTGTAAGCGCTAATTATTTCTTTGTTCTTCAGTATATCGCCATTTTCGCAAGCTTTATTTATCTTTACCAAGTCTTGATATACAACTCGTCCAGCACCAATATTAAGGTGACCAACTTCCGAATTTCCCATTTGACCGTCTGGTAAACCCACATTTTCGCCTGATGCTTGTAGCTGTGAGTGCGATGAGACTGCATTTAAATAATCTAAATAAGGTGTTGGTGTATTGTAAATAACATCTCCTTTACCATGTTTCCCGAGACCCCAGCCATCGAGAATCATCAAAAGTGCTTTTTTTCCCATAATCATTTTTATTCCTTTAATACCTATTTTTATAGATTGCAAAGATAATAAAAAACTTAGAATACACAAAATATTAACACTTATCAGCTATCTTTTTATTGTTTTGCTTATGGCATTTACATTTACAAGAGCATAGTGTATAGCAAATAGCCCCAATGTGCTACTAATGCTGCTGCAAAACCTCCTATGGTGTGAGAAAGAATGGCTTTTGAGGTTAGTTCGCGATAGCCTATTGTGTCGAGCATAGCTGTGTGTGTGCTAAGAAAACCACTCCAACACATACCCATGCCTGTAAATACTGCAATAGCGTTTCCGTCTATCCAACCGTGCGAAAGAAAGTTTGGAACAAGACTTAATGCTGCTCCCACTGCTCCGAGTGCTGTAATGGGAAAGGCTACTTGGTGTGGGTCGGTAAAACCAAATAAAGGTTCTAACAGCCAATTTAAATAGTTGGCTGCTTTGGGTAATACGGCTATGCCTTCGTAGGCTGCACCTGTAAATTCACCGCTTTTACTTGGACCGAATGTGAGAATCATTACGAGGGTAGATATAATAAGCACTCCGGGAATAATGGCTACGCCTACATCTACACCTGTTTTACCTCCATCGAGCAGCGAATTAAGTGTGCGTAGAAATACAGATTTCTCTTCTTCGTGTAGTGGGCGTTCTACTTGTTTTTCGAATGTTTCTGCATCGAGTGCGTTTTCGGTGAGATACTGTGGATACGCCTTTATTACAAAGTGCTGCATACACCGTGTTGAAACAATGCACCCTACACAAGCGCCAACAAAGCCTATTAGTGGTTCTGCAAAATAGCCTTGCCCTAGCATAAATACAATAACAATAAGTCCCATACCGAATGCGGTTCCAAAGTTTGTGAGCGATATGTATTGGTACTTTTTAAAGTATTTACTAAAGTGTTTGTCTTGTGCTAATGTTATAATTGCAGGGTTGTCTGAAAGGAATGTTAATATGGCTCCGAGCGATGCTACACCTGGAAGGTGAAATAACGGGCGCATTAATGGGCGTAGAATTTTTTCTATAAGGTCTACTACGCCAAATTCTACAAGGAGTTTGCCTAAGGCGCCTGTAAGTACACAGATTGCCATTAGGTAGAAACAAGTATTCAATAGCAAGTCGTGTGCTGTGTGCATTATGGTGTTAAGCATTGGGGCAACGCCCATTACCCAGCCTATGCTACCGAATAAGGCAATAATGATTAGCAGACAAATTATACCGTTGGGCAATATCTGCTTTGGCTTTTTAGCCGTTTCGTTCTGTTCGTTTTGTTCCATTTTGCTTAGGGTTTAATATCATTGGTTTTTATTTTGGGTGTAAAATTACAATTTTTGTTGTGAATATAATATAAATGTATGGAGAAATTTAAGAAAAATGAGCATTGTAGGATATTGGCGGATAGCTTATAAGTAATATCTACAATTTACACACAAACTAAATGGAATATTCAGATGTTTGTGTTGCTTTCGTTTCAGATATCTGTCAGTTTCGTTTCAGATATCTGTCAGCTTCGTTTCAGATATCTGTCAGTTTCGTTTTAGATGTCTATTATTTGCAAATTAGATATCATAACAAGTTACAGCCGTTATTGGGTTATATTATAATACGTAAAAGGTGTTTATTAAGATGATGAATATGTTCTTCTCCATTCTGTAATATTTTAATGTAAGTGTTGTTATAAGCATCTAAAAAGAGATATGTTGTTAGGTGTTTCTGTATGTTGCAAAGATAGTTTGCTTTAGTGTTGTAATTCAAAATATTGAATGAGGCAATACGAATGTAGTTATAATGTTGTAAGCTATTGGTGGTGTTTTTGCACATTTGTTTGTGCAATAATACGAAAAAGCTCGCAAGCATTTTTTTTATAGCTTGCGAGCTTCTATGGTGCATAGTTTATGCCTATATTCAGCTAATGATTTTGGTTAGAACATTTAAACTCTTTATAGACTTCTATGCGTTTTGTTATTTAGTGCCTCCCTATTTGCTCCAATTAATGTAATATGGGTCGTCATTATCGTCTCCCTCATCTTCGTTGTAGTCGAAAGTTGTAGGCTTCGCTCCAACGGTACCGCCTGAAGGAAATGTTCCAGCAACACCAGGACTGGCTGTTATCATAAGGTTCTCTATAGCGAGAATGTTTATATTAGTTAACGGTGTTGTATACTCTTTGTGTGTCATAATATTTCCTTTCTTACTTAACAATAACTTTTTTGCCGTTTTCAATGTATACTCCGTGTTGCGGTTTTGCTATGCGCTGACCGTTTAAATTGTAGTAAACATTCTGTCCTGTTGTTCCGTTTGCAGTGTTATTAATAGTTGTAATACCAGTTGTTTCGTTATTATCGTCGAACACGAAAGCAACTTTTGCACCTGCTGGTACGCCGCTAATTTTAGCGTATGCTTTATGTACAGGCATATTCAGTGCACTTGTTACCTTCATAAAGATGCCCCGGTTAGCAGCTATAACATATATTGGGTCTGCACCCACTGCAATAGCCTTATCGCGAACGGTAACTCCGTACATCATATTATTAGTAATGGTATGTGGTGTTGCATCTTCTTCACCAATGGCATAGTAGAAATCGGTTGGTAGAGCTTCAGCATCCATAACTTTCAGAAGAGTACCAGTTTCGGCAGGTATATAGCTATAGTTTCCACTTACACCACCGTTTTCGTCTACACTTGTCATTTTCACATGGTAGGTAGCATTACCATAATCGCCACCACCAGCATCAATGCGCACTGGTGCTATAAAAGCAGCTACTTTGCCAGAGCCATTTTCTGCATTATAGATACCAAAGTCCGCATCGAATTCGCGTGCGAACGTACCATACTTTTTAGCTATTGCAGGCGTACCGGCAGCACCTATATAAGGTATTTTATAGCTTATTTGTGAAGCGTAACGCTCCCAACCAGCGTGCTCGTGATCTTCGTCTTTATAGTGTGTAAGAGCAGTCTTCTTTACATAAATCTTCAAGTTAGGGTTAAATTCACTATAAGTGTTTCCATATTCCCACTTGGTAGAACTCATATCCTTTGTAGGGTCGAGGCTTGTAAAGAATATGCTTTCTACAGTAGATGTGCCGTCTGCCTTTTTGAAAGCATCAAGCCCTACATAGTCGAGCGTATTTCTAAAAACAATCTCCTTTATGTTTGTTGTGTTCTGTTTCATTGCATAGTCGCCCCAAAGACGCACTTCGTACATCTTGTCATGGTCGTCTGCATTCTCCACTGTATTTGGCACAACGTAGGTGTACACATCTGCTTTCACATCAACCACCATAACAGCTTTATTAGATAATGGGAAGAATTCAGTAGAGCCATAGCCCTGTCCGTTTGTCTCTTTAAAGAACGAAATGCCCACTTGCTTAAATTTGTCCCAGAAGTGATCGGCGGCAAAGGCTGCTTGTGCTTCTTTACGAATGCTTATTTGAATGTCGTGTGTATTAACATTGGCAGGATTGAATGCCGATGGGTCGATGTTAGTGATAGGAGTTTTTCCTAAGAATGCAATGGTGTTTAACTTTGCAGTACGGTCGAAAGCAAACTTATCTATCTTCTTAACATTCTCTGGTATGGTAATATTCTCTAACTCTTGTACGTAGTAGAAAGCTTGCGTACCAATTTCTTCAAGTGTTGGAGGGAGCAAGGTGTAATAGGTATTAGCCTTTGCAGGTGGGAATGCTTTCAACACTTTCTTATCTTTGCTAAGTAAGAATCCATCAACGCTAGAATAAGTAGCATTGTTCTTGTCTACTGTAAACTTCTCTAGCTTTGCACATTCCTGGAAGCCTGTTGGGTCTATACTGCTAACATTCTTTGGAATAACAATCTCTGTTAAGCTCTTGCAAGTGTTAAATGCATCTTTCTCAATAGTAGTTACAGAAACAGGAAGTTCTATTCTTTTCAAAGCACTTGCTCCTTGGAAAGCTCCTTCGCCAATAGTTTCAATAACTGAAGGTTCTTCAAAAGTAACCTTCTCCATTGACGAATTACCATCGAACGCACCACGTTGTATAGTCTTTATTGTCTTTGGTATGGTAAACTCCTTTAACTTTGTATTGCCTTTAAATGCACCTGTCTCTATGGTCTCCAGCTTTGTTTCGCCTAAGAATTTAAACTCTTCTAAGTTTGGGTTATTAGCAAACGCATCGCGTCCAATGGTCTTTAAATTAGAGTTAGCTTCTACCTCTACGCTCTTTAGCTTAGTTGGACTAAAAGCACTCCAACCAATTTCTTCTACAGAAGCTGGAATTGTGAGTTTCTCTAATCCTGTTCCATAGAAAGCAAATGTTCCAATCTTTTTAAGTGTAGCCGTAGGCTCATATTCTATTTCTTTTAAAGATGCTGCACCCTGAAATACATCGTTTCCTATTTCTTCTAAACCAGAGTTGAATGTTATCTTAGTTAATTTCTGCGCATAATAGAATGCACGATTGCGAATTTTCTTTGTATTAGGGTGTGTTGTGTATTCTCCTGTTCTACCAGATGGGTAAAGAACCAATTCGCTAAAGTCTTTTGTGTACACTACGCCTTCTGCATCAGCTGTGTAATAAGGATTTCCTGCATCTACTTTTAAACCTAAAAGGTCGGGTGTTCCGCTAATAGCACCGTCAGCAATCTCTTGTACTGAAGCAGATATTTCTACATTTCTTAGATTGCGTACAGAATAAAATGCACCTTCTTCAATCTTCTTTACATCTTTAAGTTTTACGGCTGTAATGGTTTGAACTTGTGCAAATGCACCCTTTGCTATTGTTTCTACACCAGCAGGAATTTCGTAATAGTTTCCTTTAGCCTTTGCATGTGTAGGGTCTATAGATGTTGGCGCATCGTAGTTAGCGTCTACAATACCGCCTTTATTGTTAGGATAAGCAATAAGTTTCTTGCCATCGCTTGTTACAACAACACCATCAATATCTTTAAAAGCTGTGTTACCACTGGCTACTTTTATTTCTTTTAGATTGGTTGCACTGGTAAACCCATTAGCCTCGTTGGTGGTAGGAAGCTGAGTTAGCGTTGTTGGGAGATTTATGCGTGTAAGTGTTGCTGCACATTGGAAGCCATTTGTTGCAATGCCAACAACACCTTCGGGTACTGTAAACTCTTCTCCGCCTACACCGTAGGCTGTTCCTTGTTTTGCAACAGGATAGCTAATTAAAAACTTTCCTTCGCTTTTATTCTCGTAAAGCACGCCATCTGTTGCCGAATACTTTGCACTTCCGCTTTCTACATTTATAGATGTTAAGCCTTTCATTTGCGAAAATGCACCGTCTTTAATGTCTGTTACGGTAGATGGAATGGTGATACTTGTAATGTTGTTTCCTTTAAATGCGTTTGCATTAATAGTAGTTACACTGTTAGGTATTGAAACAGATGTGGCATTGGGCACCGTACTGTTGGCATCAATAGCAGTTACATTGAACGTGTACTGGTTGTTTTCGTCCATTACGGTAGATGGAATGGTGAGTGCTCCCGATAAGTTAGACGAAACAAATTTCGCTTCGTACCTAGCGGCATGTCCATCGTGTGCTACGTCCATAAACGTAACCTCGTACGTAATGCCATCTCTTGTAATCTTGTTGCCCACAATTAGGGCGCTTGCATTAGTTGCATATAACATTGCAAGCAATGCAAAAAGCATAAATCTAATTCTCTTCATGATGTGCTATAATAGTAAGTTATATTTTTCTTTCCTCGTCTATATTAGAGTTCCAATCAATCTATATTACAGTTCCAATTAATCTATACGATAGTTTCAATTATCTATATAATAAGGTATATTAAGCCTACTGTTACTTTCGTTGTGTGGCTTTGTGCCCTTAATCGGACGGTTCTATAATTTGTTTCTCTATAGTGTGTCAAGGTGTTTGCAACCTCTTTACATTATATCTTCGTTTAAATTGCTTCCAAATCTTCCTAAACTCAAATAGGAATAGTAGATTTTACGAATGCAAAAATATTGCTTTTGTGCTAACAGGCTGTTGTCTTATTATTCATAATAGTTTCTTTTTTATATGTAAAAGTTGCTGTTTCGTCAATATAATTGTTCATTTATTCAGACTTAAAGCAGTATTTAACCTTTATTGGTTATTAAACTATAATATTATCATATTTTTGTTTACACCATTCTTTCTATATTTCTTGCTATTTTTCGTTTTCTTGTCGGCTATTTTACTTGCCTTTCAAACTTGTTCTAATCTGCTATGCTTTCAGTGTAAAGTGAGTCTATCTGTTCAACTAAAATTTAAAATATGCCATACTGTTGATAGTTTGTTTGGGTTAAAACGCAATGCGCAATTATGCTTGCATAACATTGTTAGTAGCGTCTCGTAACATTTTCTTTATGCTATCGTATTGTTCTCTTCAGTCTCAGATGGTTTTATTTACACGTGAGTAGAGTTTTACTTACACGTAAGTAGAGTTTTACTTACACGTAAATAAAGTTTTACTTACACGTAAATAAAACTATGCCAGTATGGATATACCATTATATAATGCGAGTAAGAATATGATTGTATTATAGTGTAAATTGTCTCTTTCTTATGCGAGGAGGCAGTCGGTAGCTAAGAATTATCAAGAAATGCAAAATACAGTTGAAAGAGCTATGCAAGCAACGGCTCAAGCGGTTCAAACTGGACTTGATAAAATTTCACAAGTTAGCAATCAAAGCGGTTCACAGATGGCTAAAGCGTTCAATGATACGTTTAGCAATATTACGACAAGCGCAACTAGCGGAATGAACTCTTTTGTTAGCACAATACAAGCTGGGCTTTCTCACGTTATGTCGCTAGCTTCTAGTGCGAACAATAGCATTACCGCAACGTTCAGAATCCTTCCGGCCTTATTGAACTTAGTCGGATATAATGCTGGGATTGGTTTATATAATGGACTGGCTTCAATGGCTGGGGCTCTGTATTCACTAGCGAATAGTATTGCTTCAAATATTGCGGCAACCATGCGGTCAGCTCTCTCTATTCATTCACCTTCACGGGTTATGGATAAGATAGGGGGCTTCACGGGTGAAGGGCTCTATAACGGTATGTCTAGCTGGGTAAAAGATATTTACGATGTATCGAAACAATACGCGCAAGCTATCACCGATCAAGATTACCAAACAAATAGCGTACTCACTACGTCAGCAAGCGTTACAAGTGCGGGCGTTCGTTCTTCACTTGAAAACTTGAGCGACGACGTTAAAAACTCACAATTATCTGAACGGAAATTTGAAGTCCATAACGAAATAGTGGGCGACAAGATTTATACAACTATCAAAGAGAAAGACGCTAGAGAACAAGCACTTTCTGAATATTTCACGTAAGGGGGACTCATGGATTTATTGATTGAAAAAGACGGTCAGGCTCGGAGATTGTCCGAGCTGGGCTTATATAATATCGCGGTCGATGATTCTTCCCCGGCCGTGGATATTTCAACACGAACGGTAAAAGGTCGTAATGGTCGGATTTTCGACGGCTTGACCTATACTGAAAAAACAATAGAAGTAAAAGCAAGGCTTACCGTCCCAACGATGGAAGCC
>ENA-OWNK01001316-OWNK01001316.1-metagenome-genome-assembly--contig:-NODE-1316-length-10817-cov-4.360156_pt1 | contig 10817 bp, 14 predicted proteins | sample MGYA00245343_ERZ651121 | MGnify/ENA primary metagenome ERZ651121 (study PRJEB26857, sample SAMEA4031775) | metagenome | biome: human; feature: oral; material: saliva | place: Philippines | collected 2014... | reverse complement strand
GAATTGAAGCGCGCACCAATTTGGAAAGAGCAGATGTGCATGCGCCACAAGATTACACCATCTGAACTTGAAGCATGGATAGAAACATTCTCTCTTGACGCTGAATGCCGTGGTACACTTCACGACAATCTTACGCAAGTCAAACGGCACTTCAACGATTGGTTGCGCATTCAGATTAGAGAACAAAGAAAGATTAACAATGAAAACAATAGACCGAACACAAAAGATAGACGTCGAGGCTTTGAAGTCTCAGCTTGCGACCCTGCGGACTATACCACAACGTTTTAAACTACCATTATCAGAACAGCAAGCTTATGATGCTTTATTAGCTGCATACCAAACAGAGGTAGCCAACAGACAAGCAAGTTTTGTTAGCAACCCTATGCTTGAAAAGAATATTGCTGCTATGGCAAAAGCATTAACCCTAACCAACCCCAAATTCGGCATAATGCTATGCGGTACTTGTGGCAATGGTAAAACTACACTATTACGTGCGTTCCAACTTCTTCTCAATTTCCTAAATGGGAAGGGATATTTTGAACAAAGTACTGGTATTCGTATCGTAGATGCTAAGGATATATCCGCGCTCATGAGAGACCCTCACACAAAGACAGTACGAAACACTCCTATGCTTGCAATTGAGGATATGGGGCGTGAAGCAACAGAAGTTCTAGACTACGGCAATGTGCTAAGTCCTGTTGTTGATTTACTTGAATACAGATACAATGAGCAGTTGTTTACATTCATCACAACCAACCTAAACGCTAAGGATGTTCGGCAAAAGTACGGTGCGCGTATCGCCGACCGCTTCAACGAAATGCTTTGCGTTATTCCTTTTACGGCGTCTTCATTCAGGGGGAAAACACTCAATACCTGATTATTTTTGCTTGTGTTGCGTTAAAATATATCCACCCTTGCAACTATCCATCGGTATAATTTAAAATCAACAGAAGCGAAGCAAATAGCTAAAACGACATAAAATGAATTACATTCCTATCAAAAACAATAAAGACGATGTAAGAAACTCTGTCTTTAGGATTACATCACCCAAAATAAACGCAGCTGCATTTGCAGAAGTTTCGTCTATGTACTTCTTGCTAGGTGGTATCGTTAATAACGTAGCTGGCTCCGCGCTGGCAGAGGCTAAATACCATCTTGCTAAGTCCCCTTTTTTCTGTCGAAAGGTTAAATACTACTCAAAGCGCGCTTTCCGTGCTTTCGATGCATACGAATATCGACTAAAAGAAAGACTGGGCGAACGATGGCAATTATTCCTCGACAATACAGACGAACAGCAGAAACTTATCCACGATGATATTGAACGCCTTTATTGGGCATTTCGCGGTGAACTTCTGAAAGATGGATGTGAACACGCCACACTTATAGCTCGCACCGAGGTTGCATATACCATGTTAGCCTTTTCAGAGCATTTTTTCAACGTGTATTTTGATACATCAAAAGAAAAAATCAGTGCTGACGTAAGAACCTTGTTTAATGCTTATCGCGTACAAGATGTAGCAAAACTTTGGTCGTCTACTTGTGACGAACTAAGAAAACAAATTGGAGTTACAAGTGATTTCCAAAACTCTAATCAATGCCGTTTAGCTTTATCGGTGATTGAAAATAAAATCATAAGCCCCGAACTTGTAAACAAGGCTGGCGCACAAGCATTGCGCGACAATCCAAAATTCCTAGACGATATAAGTAGTGAAGATAGAAAATTATTAGAAGAATATCTTTAAGACGTAAACATTTATAAACTAAAAATGTAAACAGTATGAAAGAAGTTAAAAACATCACCTCGACATGGTTCGAGGTAAAGGTATCAGGAGATAGAACGGACGAAAGCGGTGCAACACGCAGGGTAAAGGAGTTATATTGCGTTAATGCATTCTCTTTTACTGAAGCAGAAACGCGCATAATGACACATATTGGCGATTATGGAGGTGAGGTGGTAGAGGAGAAAATAGCATCCTACAAGAATGTGTTGTCCATACCTGACATGGATAACGAGAAGTGGTACAAGTGCAAAGTTGTACTTACCACCATCAACGAGAACACAGGAAAGCCAAAACGCTCATCCGTATACTACCTTGTCAATGCCGATAGTACAGCTGTGGCGGAGAGCATCATTAAAGATTTCTACAACTCTTCTATAGAATGCTACGAGATTGCATCCATTGTCGAAACTTCGGTGTTGAAGATTATCACAAAGTAAAAAACGGTCTCGCCCATATCGAAATGACGTGGGCGAGACCCAAACTGCAATATGAACCATGCAAGCTTATTTTCAGGTATAGGCGGAGCGGAACTCGCTGCCACCTGGATGGAATGGCAAAACGTATTCCACTGTGAAATAAATGAGTTCCCACGGAAAGTTTTAGGATACTGGTACCCAAATTCAATTAGTTATGAAGACATCACGACAACAGACTTTACCTCTTGGCGAGGGAAAGTCGACATCCTTACAGGGGGATTTCCATGCCAACCTTTCTCAATGGCAGGAAAGAGACTTGGAGCGGAAGATGACCGCTACCTCTGGCCGCATATGTTGCGAGCAATACGCGAGATACAGCCCACTTGGGTCGTTGGTGAGAACGTTGCTGGGCTCGTTACGATGGTACAGCCCAGCGAGGAGTTTGAAGTGGGTAGTCAAACCTCTCTATTCAATGAGAGTTACCGAACGAGAGAGGAACAGCCCTACACAATCGAAGAAATCTGCCAAGGTATTGAGCGTGAGGGATATTCAGTCCAACCGTTTGTTATTCCAGCTTGTGCCGTTGGTGCGCCCCATAGGCGAGACAGAATATGGATTGTTGCCCACCGTACAGACGCAGGGGTTGAAGGTAAACAAGTATGGGAAGTCAATACCGATGAACCTCACGCTCTTGCCGACACCGAATGCAGCGGAGGGCGAAAAATGGACAACGAAGTACAACCCAAACTCGCAGATGGGGAAAGGATTGACGGCAATGGCGTGTTCAGGACTCCTCCCAACGCCAACAGCCAAAGATGGTCAGGGGGGAGCGAACAAACTCACGAACGGGAAGAGGTGCAGGCTAAGCGGGCAAATATTTTCTGCAACGCTGAAAGACCTAGCAGCTGGGAAACTTCTTCCCACCCCGACAGCAATGGACTGGAAAACAGGAACGCCAGTGGAAAGCAACACACACAATCGAGACACGGATTTAAAGCATTTAGTCGCAAGACAGACTGGGCAGACTTCCCAACTCAATCCCCTATTTGTGGGAGAGATGATGGGCTTTCCCTTGGATTGGTTAACATTACCTTTCCAAAATGGCGAGCAGAGAGCGTTAAAGCCCTAGGCAATGCGATAGTGCCGCAAGTGATTTATGAAATTTTTAAATCGATAGAAAATTACGATAAATAAAAACAAACAACAATGAATAGAGAAATTAAATTTAGAGGAAAACCCGTCAGAAAGGGCGGAATATGGATGGAAGGCATTGGGGCATACAAAACATATACAGCTGAACATCTTGTGTTAGACGCCAAATGTAATTGCGTGGAAGTCGTGTATCTATGTCAGTACACAGGCTTAAAAGACTGCAACGGAAATGAAATCTACGAGGGAGATATTTTAACCATCAGCAATAATCTAAAAGCTGTAGTTATATGGTTCAATGGCTCTTTTAGATTAAAAGACGAATTAAGTTGTAAGGCAACATATTTCGATGATATAGGAGTTATAATGCGGGATTACGATGTCTGTATTATTGGAAACATTTACGATAACCCAGAAATAATCAAAAGATAGAATAATATGAAAGAGGAACAACTTAAAGAATATAAAGCCCATTTAAGAAAGATGCAAGAAATGGCCAAGGAGATAGGGATAGGGTTTATGTATCTTGACAATGAAGGAAACACTGTCGTTTCGGGAGGTTTCCCTAGTATTTTGGAGAACCTTATTATAGCGAATATGTGTTGCCAAGACGTGTTCGCCAAGGCCATTATTAATGCTGTCAGCTTCTTTTCCTTACATCAAGAGGAAATGAAAGACGCGGTAACCAAACTTCGTGAAGAAGATGCGCTCAACGAAGCAAAAAGCGCAGTTGACAAACTGTTGAAAAAAACGGATTTAACTAAAACATTCCAATTTACAAAGAAATGGAAATGACTAACAAATAAAAATATGGAAACAGAAAAAATAAAAGCCTATAAGGGCTTTAACAGCGACATGACTTGCCGTGACTTCCAATACGAGGTAGGCAAAGAGTATGAACAAAAAGGCAATATAAAGGCTTGTAAGAATGGTTTTCATGCCTGCGAGAGCCCAATGGATGTGTTTGGGTATTACCCTCCAAATAACAGCCGATATTGCGAGATTGAACAGAGCGGGACTATTGACAGAAGTCAAGACAAAATCGCGAGCAGCAAAATTCGCATACAATGCGAGATTGGATTGAGTGGCATCATACAGGCTGGTGTAAAATTCATTCTTGACAAGGTTAATTTGGAGGATGACAATGTCACCAACACAGGCTACTATTCCGCTGCCACCAACACAGGCGACTATTCCGCTGCCACCAACACAGGCAACAGTTCCGCTGCGAAAGTTGAAGGCAAAGAGTCAATCGCCATAGTGACTGGAAAAGACAGCAAAGCTTGTGGTGCTTTAGGTTGCTGGCTTGTTCTTGCCGAGCGAAATGAGTGTAATGATGTTATTGAAGTTAAAGCTGTTAGGGTTGATGGCGAGACAATTAAAGAAAACACTTGGTATAAGTTGAAAAATGGACAAATAATAGAAACATAAGAATGAAAATAATTTTGACTTGTGGGGATAAAATAAACATCCCCGATGGCTGTACGGCCGAGATAAAAGATGGTGTTATTACCATTGAGAAAGAGAAAATAAGGTGGATAGCTGAAAAAGACGAAAATTTCTTTTTCGTTGGCATCTATGGTGAGGTTGTTATGCATAGAAGCTGTGAACAAGGCGAAAAACTTTGGCGTGAGTACAACTATTTCCGCACCAAAGAGCAGGCAGAAAAGGCTGCCGAATTGGTTAAGGCTACACTGAAAAAATTCCACGAAGATTATGGAAGTAATAAGTAACAAACTCGTTAGAGCACGCAAGCCCCATCATTGCGACTTCTGCGGTTGTAAAATAGAAAAGGGCGCATTGTATAATCTACAATTTAATAAAGAAGTCGGCGATGTGTGGTCACACAGGTCGCATCTTGAATGTCTTAAGCTAACATCAATCATAGAGTTTGGCGACTATGATGGAATAACTGAACAACTTTTCTGCGAAGCCATCCAAGATTACATCTACAAAAATCATTATGATGAGAATTTAGATGACATTTCGGAGGAATGGCAAAAACTAAGCAGATATGAAGCTAGTAAAAGAATACTACAAGAACTTAATGAAGCAGGAGTTATGCACTTGAAATTAAGTATTTGAGAGATGAATTAGACAAATATTTCAAAAGACAAACAAGATGAAAAAGATAATGTTCAACGATAAATATATCCTCACGCAAGCGGTTTTGCGTGGGGATAAAACTCAAACAAGGAGGGAAGAAAAATGAAGAAAATAGACCTTACGGGAAAGAAATATGGAAGACTTGTCGTATTGTACGAAAGCGAGAAGAAGGGTAAAAATACAATATGGCACTGCAAGTGCGATTGTGGGAAAGAGTTAGACATTATAGCTTACAACTTGAAAGACGGTCATTCAAAGTCATGTGGTTGTCTTGCAGCAGAAGAAAAATCTAAACGCCATACAAAACATGGAGATACCAAAACAAGACTGTTCAGAACGTGGCAGCACATGTTAAATAGGTGTTATAACACTAACGTGAGGGGCTATAAAAATTATGGAGGAAGGGGTATTGATGGTAAAGTGTTTATGTCCGAAAATGAATGTAGAGAATATGAGCGTGAGAGAGAGAATTATTTGAATAGGTTTTGTTTCTATGAAGTTAAACATTCTCCCGATTTAAACGAAACAGGAAGATTTACTGAAGGGTTATTAATTGCAGTCTATTCCGAATATGGCTACCAGTTCCAAATTGCAAACAAATATTGCATGAAGCGTTTTGGTTATTTGGGCCCATCAGTTATGGGTTACGGATTTCAAGAATACTTTCATATTAAAGACATAGAATTTGAAGATTTCAATAATGGGATTATGGAAGTACGTTTTAATGAAACAAGGAAAGTTAAACAAATATTCCTTAGCCCAAGGGGAATTGACGAGTTCAGAATGATAGAAAGATTTGATTACATGAAAGAATGGGGATTTAAATAATATAAAAAAGACTATGGCACATTTACTACCACGCAAGATTAAAAAGGCTTGCAGATCCTATCTAGATGGCATACCACTAAAAACGAAGAGGATGCGGTATGTATATAGTCAAGTTAAGGGGTTTGACTATATTGCTGGAACTGAATACTATTACACAAGACATAAAGCATTTATACACTATATGATTTTGAAGTTGAGATAAATAAAAAAGGGAGGTGCTTGTGTCACCTCCCCGAAAGCGCGGTGTAGAGGGCTACACCTTAGATAAAGAAGTGAAAGCAAGTACCGTTCTTCGGGTAAATAGTCTTACCGTTCTTAACGATAAACTTACAATATACTTCTCTTTTCTCGCTTTCTGGTTGCAACTTATTATTCATAAACTCTCCTTTCTCGGCAGAAAGCAACCATAGCTTCATTGCTATGGAAGTCATTGTGTGATGCCGACACACAATGAAAAACCCCCAGCACAAGTCTAGGGGCAAGTCTTTTCTCGAGGATGAGAAAAGACGGAGGCGGCATAAAGCCTTGATTGGAGAGTTTCTCCTAATAAGTTGCGATACAAAGGTATGAATTAAATTCTATAAGAGCAAACAAAATATGATTTTTAACAACAACAATCAAAATGACAACAACAGAAATAAACAAAGTCCACAGCGCACTTATGCGCGAGCATAGTATATTCTATGCAGATATGATCTGTAGAGCAATTCAAGACAACACTATTGACGAAGAAACGTTTGCTAATGGCATTGAGGGGATATATTGGGCATACAAAGAAGATGTAGACGAATATATACCAAAAGGTTGGGAATACGTATGAAAGTCCTTTCTTTGTTACCCAATAAATAAATATCCTCGTTCCTTTAAACACTATAACTAAATTTGTAAGATGCAAAGTATCTTAGGACACACACGAAAGGCAGATATTACATTTCATAGAAATGGCCGTATAGATATTTCTGCAATAGTAACTAAATCGCTAGGGCTAAACGCTGGCGATGTACTTGATATTTGTATGAGTGATTACGGTGAATATTATCTTGTAATTGCTCATAAAGCAATTAACACTAATGGCAACCACCGCGCAAAAGTCTTTGTTACAAAGAAAGGTAGAAAGCATAATAGAAATATGCGCACCTATTGCGTTAAGCTTTGTAAAGCTATGTTAGAATTGCACCAAACAGCGAACGAGAAAGTCTCCTTTGCTGTTGGCTCTCCTGTAAAAGATGCCGTATATGGACTTGTCTTGCCAATAATCACAAGATTAAATCTTTCTTATAATGATAAAGGAAATAAACTATAAGGGCGTAACTGAGTCCCCATCAGACTATGAAAGTCTTGATGGGGAACTCTCCGTTTCTATCAATGCTATTCATGATAGCCAAGGAGTAAAGCCAATCCTCCCATACAAGCGCGCTATGAGATACGAGCGCAATTTGGATTACAAAGAAATTGTATTCGTGCATACCACATCAAAGTTTAAACACTGTTTGTTCGTATCTGATGGAACAGTTCTAATGTGGTCTGAATTTAAAGAAAACTATAACGATGATGATGTGCATCTCATTGCAGATGTATCTTACAGCATTGAAAGGGTTTCGGCTATCGGCAATGTAGTTATCATAAATACTACACAAGGGATACATTATGCCCTATGGAAAGATGGTAGCTATGTGTATCTTGGTGAACACATGCCTGAACTAAATCTTAAATTTGGCCTAGTAGGAGGAATTGAAGGGAGAGAAGATGCTGGCGTAATATCAACAGAAAGCGCATTGCTCGAGAATGGGAGTAGTGGTTTCGGTGATGGGGGCAGCAACATAAATGAAGAGTTGCAGAAACTCGTAACAGATAACGTAATGGCTTCAGTTAATAAATTCATTAACGAAGAGTCAACAGAAAAGGACAGGTTTATGTTTCCTTTCCTTGTTAGATATGCTTATCGCCTTTATGATGGGTCTTTAACAATGCACTCTGCACCTATTCTAATGACACCAACATTAACAGATGCCCCAATGGCTGCTATTACATACATAGGGGTTAATGCTAAAGGAGGTGCGCGAGATTACCACTATAGCGTTAGAGCTATGGTCTGCGACCTACACATCAAGGCTGAAGTGCAAAATAAAAAAGATTTACAAGCTTGGGGAGATATTATTAAATCAATTGATATTTTTGTCTCTAAACCCTTATACACACACGACCAAAGTGGAAAGATAAAGGGGCTTACACCTATCAAGGATGATGTACTTAATTTTATCGGGTTAAACAGAAATAGTCGCGAAGCATTTAATGGTGAATTTGGAGGTAGGAGAAGCCCCGAACTTCCAGCAGAAGGAGAAACACGCGCATCTGGTGTGTTCTTGGACAAGAAAGGACACACCCCCGAAGAACTTGTTATGCTACAAAAGTACGATGGCTTTTTGTGCGAAAAAACGCCAGGCCTACACGGCTTTTATGTCAATGGCAAAAAGACTCAATGGTCGGATAAGATATGGACTAAAACCTACAATTTGCCTGATAATGATAAGTGGACGAACTTTGGACAGGCCTACAAATTTATACTGCCCGAGAACGAATTTGAAGAGCAGGTTGTAAGATCATCACAGTTCTTTCTTATAAAGAGCATACCTATTGACGAAATCCCAACATCCTATACAAAAGAAGATATAGAAGCCTTTGGCGATAAGCCTATCCCAAACCCTTACAAAAAGGTCGAGTTACGCAAAGGAACTTTAAAGTCACTAGTGAACAGAGAAGCAATGACGGATGATTACGATAGTCACGATGTTGTTTTTGGGAAATGTTCTTACACGTACAATGCACGTTTTAATATGGCTAGCATAACAAAGATGCCTTTTCACGGCTTCCCTTTGTCGGCTTGCACGCAACACACATCACCTAAAGGGAGCAGTGCCAACGAGAGGGCAAGGGCTTCTGTTACTTACCTAGCCAATAAAAACGGACGTAAAGTAACATATCATTTCGAGAGTGAAGATTTCGCGCCAAACATGCCGTTCTTATACATCTATCACCCCGACCCCGATGTACAAGCAGCTTTTATAACAATACAATATCCTAGTGGGACATCCTTGTATAAGGCTGAAATGAAACGGCACGAGTTTTTAAATGGTTCTTTCTTCTTCTCGATGAAAACTCCTACGAATTATGATATTCTCCCTATAGAAGATACAGAACCACAGCCAATTAATTATCCAAATAAAATATATACATCAGAAGTAAACAACCCCTTTTTCTTCCCTGTTCGTAACATAAACACAGTAGGCACTGGAGAGATATTGGGGCTTTCATCCTCAACAAAGGCCATTTCTTCTGGACAATTCGGACAATTCCCAATGTATGCCTTTTCAACAGATGGCATTTGGGCGCTCGAGGTTTCCTCTACTGGTGGTTTTAGTGCTAGGCAACCTATTACACGTGACGTATGCAACAACCCTCTTTCAATCACCCAACTAGATAATAGCGTTTTGTTTACTTCTGATAGGGGTGTAATGATTATCTCTGGCGGTGAGAGTGTGTGCATTTCAGAAGTACTAGATAGCCCAACGCCTTTCTTGTTGTCTTCTCTCCCTAGCGCAATGAGACTTCCTATTGTTGACGACTTGGGAGAACTGGTTTTCGAAAATGTACCCCTTAAGGAATATCTAAAGAGTGCCAATTTTGTTTTTGACTACGTGGAACAACGTATTATAATGTTCTCTCCTAAAAAGGCGTTCGCTTATGTTTTCTCAATAGAGAGTAAATCATGGGGTATGATGCCGTGTGATTGGAAACGCGCTGTAAATTGTTACCCCACAACACTAGCACAAAAAGGCGATGGCGATATATACGACCTAACAAAGTCTGATTTTGAATATACAAAGCAACAACATAATATTCTCTCTTTGTTGGTTACGCGCCCACTAAAACTTGGCGATGCAGATGTTCTAAAAACAATAGATACTATCATACAACGCGGTAAGTTCTCTACAAACGGCCTAACGAGTGTTCTATATGGCTCGCGTGACCTTTACACATGGATACCCATTTGGTCGTCTAACAATAGTTATATGCGCGGATTTCGTGGAACACCGTATAAATACTTCCGCATTGTTATAGGTGGTAAGCTTGAAAATGAAGACAATATTTCAGGATGTACCATACAATATACACCACGACAAGTTAATCAGCCTAGATAAATTCTTCTCAAGTATGAATGCTTGCTAACCAAAAAGGGGTGATGTTTCACAACATCGCCCCTTTCCTTTTTCACGCTTGAAAAAATAATTACCTGATTTTTGTCTAACATTTAAAATGGGTTCTGCTTCAATCTTACCTGTGTACGTCTATGTGTTAATATTCTCCTTATTGCCTGTTTGGCATCTTCCATTCGCTCAAGCCACATGTTTCTTACGTTGATATTGGTGATGCCGAACCAATCAGACAACACGCGACACACCATATATTCGTGTAGTAGCTTTTTCAAGAAGTCTATTGTCGTTTTAGAAATAGTCCATGGCAACCGCATCTTTATTCG
>ENA-OWNK01001314-OWNK01001314.1-metagenome-genome-assembly--contig:-NODE-1314-length-10828-cov-48.370834_pt1 | contig 10828 bp, 10 predicted proteins | sample MGYA00245343_ERZ651121 | MGnify/ENA primary metagenome ERZ651121 (study PRJEB26857, sample SAMEA4031775) | metagenome | biome: human; feature: oral; material: saliva | place: Philippines | collected 2014... | reverse complement strand
AATTCCTCCTATTGAAAAATTATTTGCCATTGATATTATGAATTTGCGATGATACCCATATAGTTTGCATTACCTACTGTATCATTGTCGTCGGAATAATTTAACTCCTTCATTATTTCTCCAGTCTTTCCTTCTATCTTATTTTCTACCCAGTTTGACCCTTCATCTACCGCATAACCAACTGCTGCTCCTGCAAGACCTAAACCCAAAGACTTTCCAAAATTCTTAAAGCCTTCTTTCCATGCACCTGTTTTAGCAGCTTTTACAGCAGCAGTTTTTCCTCCCTGAGTGCTTGCTGCTTCAGCAAGAATATCTTGTTGTTCGAGTACTGCTTGAATTGATTTATGCATCAGTTCCTCAGAAGATTCTTTACACATCTGTTCTACTAATTCTGCAGAAGCAATAGAAGTCGCACTTGCACCATTTGAGGTACGCGTAGCTACTTGAGACCCCCAAGTAGCAGCTTCCGCACTTGCATCGGCAGCTTGTGTTCCATAAGCCAAAGACTCCAAGCCTTTCATTTTTGCCTCTCCTGTTTTTGATGCTACCTGTGCATCTATCCTTGCAGCCTCACCCACTCCTGCCTTATTTGCTTTTACACGTGTAGTGATACTACTTTCAACAACAGACTCTCCAGTTCCTACCCCAGTAGTCATGCCTGTGTTTTTTAAATTTCCCATAGGGTCATACTTTTGGTTGGATTTGTCCGTCTCACTAAAATCAAAGCCTCCAAAGTTCAGTGCACCAGTGTAGAAGCCTACTGAGAGGGCTAAAGCAAAAGGATTGGCTCCTCCTGTAAGACCACCTATAGCACCTTGAATAAATTTACTTTTCAGCTGAACATATATTTCTGCTGCATTCATTGCTGAGATTCGCAAGGCAGCTTCTTTAGCCTGTTCAGGATTAACAATGATATTAATTAATCCTCCTGTTGTACAAAACATCCTCGAATTGTTTAACAATGCATGCTGTTTTTCTATAAAAACATCATTATGAAATTGACTCCAAGATGATTCCAGTGTGTTATCACAATCGTGGGCAACCCCTTTTATCCCTCTATAGCCTGCATAACCGGCTGCTAAAGTTCCAACAGCTATTGCTGCACCCACCATCCAACCTTCGATAGCTACAACAGATAGTAAGGCTGCACCAACACCACCAGTTGCTACAACAGCAGCGACTATTAAAGCTCCAACTGCAACACCAGCAAGAAATGTTAACAGACCTCCCCATTTCTTTATAGGCATTTTGCAAACAAATGTGTCAGAGATTTTTTTGTCATCAATATTCAGTAACGGCAGCTTTGAGGCAGTATTGATAACATTACCATCCTTATCAACTCTCCATATTTCTCGCGGTGTTCCGCAGGTCATATTAGTACAAACTACATTCGTACCATGTCTTACATAGGATTTTCCCATAATTTAAATTGTATTAGTCAGTCTTCGTATTTGTAAGTCGACACTCAATGTGACATTATCAGTAACTTCTTCTATAACACTCAGTAAACCTTTCTGAAGGCATCGTTCAGCCTGATTAATCCAAGATTGTTGTGTAAAGTTGATGTTATACTGCGTAAAGCTATATTGTATCAAAGGTTTTATCTTCTCATCGTATTCTTTACGTATTGTCTCGTCAAAACGAGAATCTGATGCATTTTTACCACTGCATTCCAATAACAATGTCCCATCTTCTTGAACCTCAGACTTTCGTTGTGTTTCCAAACTGAATTTGTTTTCTGGGAAAAGGCGCGATGCGTAAGGGATGGTATCATTCCCAACACATAGCTCGTCAGAAACTAAATGTTGACCAAAGAAAATAGAGTAAAAGGGATTGGCTATCAAACTCTCCATAAACTTATCATACTGGTATATTATCTTATCTTCCAGTTTGATGAGATTGTTCAGTGCATTGCTTCCAGCCGTACCTTTCAGGAAGTTATATTTGTCCGTTAGCTGTTTCTTCTCCTCATCCCATAATACTGTGATTTCGTTATGATTGAGAACCTTTGTTATTAGTCCAGTGTCAGGGTCAATACCTATTATGGCATTGACCTTCATATTCTCTAATTCATTAATTAGGGTTATTGACTCCACATATTGTTCTGGGAAAATAGAAGGAATATCATCTTTTACAGTGAAGGCAAAGCCCTGTGTTCCTTCTGCATCCGTAAATCTCTCTACAGAGTAATCTTTCTTACTGACAATTGTACTGACAGGTATCTCGTCAAGCTTCGTGATGATGGTCTGTACACAACGGTACTTGTAATCTCTTTGTGTCAGACCACCTTCTTGAACGTGACCGTGTAATCGATCTATCAAACTCATTATCTATATGTTATTTAATATTGACAACTCCGCCTTTACCTTGGTTAATGTTGACAGGGGTACCCACAATGTCTACAGGACCATCAGCTGAAATGGTTACACCCAAATTTTCATTTGGTCCGACAACAGTCTTTTTTGTTCCCTTTATGTTTATTGTAGTACCATTAAGATTAATATTGGAGCTATTTATATTAATACCATTTTTATCAATAACGATAGAAGAATCTCCGACCATAAAAGTAATATTAGAATCAGCAGATAAAAAAACGTTACCATTTTTTTTAAGTATGAGTTCACTATTAGTATCCCCTACTGAAAGACCTATTTTAGCTTGAGCATCCATGCAAGCATTTCCTGCACCATCAAAGTTCATGTTTACGGTGCCCTTATCATGTAGGGTAACACTACCATCGGAGTCATCAAGTTTAAGGGAGCTGCCACTTCGTGTGGTAAGGCTCTTGCAGTTATTGCCCTGACCACCGCCACCACCTGTTGTTCCATTAAAGAGGCTACCCAAAACGTAGGGGCGGGCAGGGTCACCATGGCGGAAACCGAGGAGGACTTGGTCGCCTACCTCTGGGATAAATACAAAACCACGGTTACTCTTTACGTCACTACTGCTACCGCCATCAGGTGTCATCACACGCACCCAACTTGTCTGCATACCATCTGTCTGCCAGTTCATACGTACACGAACACGGCCCTTGCCCTCTGGGTCAGCATTGCTAAGCACGGTTGCCATCTGTGTCTCAGCTAATGGCATACGCACCTTAGGACTTGGCAGTGCCTTTATCGTTGCAGGGATAGCCTTGAAGCGGTTCTTGTAGTAGCTGCCTTGGCTCACCTCATGGGTTATTTCGATGATGATAAAGTTACCCAAGCTCTCTTCTGATAGGTTTCCTACACGTTCCAAGAATGAGCTGTAGAGACTTACGACAGAACCTACACGCAGGGTCGGCACCTGACTCTCAGCCGTGATGTAATGTGTCTCTGCCGTCTGATTACGTTAATCACCATTTACATGAACGAGAAAAAGGTGCTTAATTGAAGCACAAATAAATTCTTACTTAGGTTCAATTAAACACCTTATTTTCACATAACTTCTTAATCTATTGACCGCATCCTCTTAGTTGTAAAATAATTTTACACATATATCTTACCTAATAAACTTGAACCTATGTAACTAAACTTCTGGTAAGTACAGCAAATATATAATTATAAATCGAGGACGAAATGCCTATAGATGATGACTACACATTCTGTTTTATACAGTCCAAGAAGTCGCTGAATGTTTCTGCCAAGAAATATGTATTGCAATTATCATCAGATTGCTCAAAGGAATATGCATGATCATAATAATATATTCCTTTATATTCTCCCTCAGGAATTAGGAGTAAGAATGCTCCATCTTGAAAATCTCCTATAAGTAAAGAATGCCCTGGTATATCTTCTTTATACTCATGGTTCCAAAATATAAGCGTAAGTGATCTATTCAACTCGTTATCAGTACTAAAGAGGTTGTTTAAAAGAACTTCTTCGTCTAAATCCTTCACTTTGACATAATAATCTTCCATATTGACCCCATTATATTTAGTCAAGAATGACTTGTAATCTTCAGGGAAAGTGAAAGAAAAATTACCTTCTATTTCTTTGAAGGTAGCTCTGTTTTTTGATAAAGTACTAAAAATCATATATTTATATATTAATTATTTTTTAAAATTGAAACCCCACCACGATGCGTAAATCTCCGATGTATATCTGTCGGAACCTCTTGCATAGTAGTACCATTTTCATTGTGATACCAAGTATTCTCTGGAAGCTTTTTGCCTTTTGGAGCCTTATTATTAGCTTCTGTGAAATCAGATGTACGATTTCCTTTCATATCGATATCTACGTATTGTCTCTCATGTGGACCGAAGTCTGGGTAGCCATCTTTGTACTTTACAGTATTCCCCCCAATCAGTATACTCCCAAATTTTTATATCATCAGAAACTTTTATCGTTCCACCATTTTCCTTCCATTTCTTAGGATCAGGTGATTTTTTTGGTTTGTCTTTGTACCCATTATGCACCAGCACTCCTTCTTCTGTGACATAATAGTTTTCATTGTCCTCAATCTCCAGATTATAGACCTCTACAAAGGTAGGGAAAATAATCTTATTGTCAATAACAACGATGGAATTATCTTTCAGTTGCAGGGTGTCATTCGCTCAGATTATTTTTGAATGGTTATTCCTCTGGTTATCATTGTAATTCGATGGAAAGAAGTTTTGTTATATAAGCCAAAAAAACAATGTGAGGGTGTGTCAAAATGCAAATACCAATTTGATAATCTTACAGTTTGAAACAATTCTTTAAAAAAGACTATTTCTGTACTCGATTTTGAGTAAAGAAATGGTCTTTTCTTTGCTTTAAGAAAAAAAACTACTTATAGTTTGAAAGTTGTCAAGTTATTAATTTGCATTTTGACACACCCTCGCAAGGATTTCTATGTTATTTAATTTTACCAGACAGCAATATGTTTTAATAGACATAAAAATAAATTACTAATCGAATGTAAACTCTGCTATAGAAAATTAATAGAATGAATTAAGAAAATCCGAAAAAGACTTTGATACTAATATGTAATTCTTTTCTTCTAAGAAATCCACCTCTATAATATATACATATCCGTATGTATTTGTTTCTATAGATAGAAGGTAAATATTCCCGCCATTGTCATAAGCAAAGGGTATCATATCGATAAAATCAATACCGCTGTTTTTATAATCTTTAATTATTTTTTCAATGGGAAGACGTCCATATTTAATAGGGTAGAATCCGTTTATTGTGAAAATATTCTGTAACCCTTTCAAATTTTCGTATGGAGGATATCCTCCGTTATATTTAAGATAATGCTCTTTGAAATCTATAGGGATATTTCTACTAAAAGACTTTTCAAAAGTTATTAACTCTGTGATTGTCAACTGTTGTTCTGATTGTTCAAATTCCATATTACCAAGTTTTAAAAATATAAGATTTTCCTGTTGCTTGTTTGTATTGGCTGCAACCACCAATATGAGAAATGCCAGAATGTGTTTCTTGTTTGACTAACTGCATAGTTCCTCTATTTGTTTTAGGATCATAATCATCCAAATGATGCCATACATATCCCTTAGGTGTACTTTTCTGGCCAAGTGCTGATAGACTTGCATTTTCAAAATCTGTACTATATACCCCAGAGTACTCTATTGATATAATATTTTTTTGTCCTTCCTTTATAGGATATAAAGCATCACTATCGGCATAATCAAGTCCTCCATTTTTCGTAGCTTTAACGTCATGAAAGCCTCTTTCCTCTATTTTCTTTAATTCATTTGCATCAGCATACCCATTATGCACCAGCACTCCCTCTTCTGTGACATAATAGTTTTCATTGTCCTCAATCTCCAGATTATAGACCTCAACAAAGGTAGGGAAAATAATCTTATTCTCAATGACAACGATGGAATTATCTTTCAGTTGTAGGGTGTCATTAACATTTAGTTCCTCAATCGGTATCCATTCGCCATTGCTGAAGAAACGGTGCTCTGGTGTTACTTCAATTGTTGAACCATTAGAAAGTTCCAAGGCACACATACGGCGTGTCATACGACGCATGACTTTTTTAACCTTCTTGTATTCCTTCTCACCCGTTTCCTCATTGTATGTGAGCACAGGCACACCAATCTCCAGTTTTTCTATATCCGCAAGTCCCCACTGTGTATGAACCTTTGTGCCTGCAGGGAAACAGACTGTTGTAGCACCCTTGGCAGCAAAGACGTCAAGGATCAGTGACATACCACTTGCCTTGATTTTCTCCCAAGTGCTCTTTTCATCATCTGTCCAAATGTCATAGTGTTCTTTGGCTTGACCATAAAGACCGAAGCCTTTCATGAAACGGCAGAAAAGTCCTCCCTGATTCCAGCCAGTAAACTGCTGAAGGAAGTTCTCCTTGGCTGTATTAAGGAAAGTCTTACCAAACGTGCGGGCAAACGTTGTTGCAGCCTGTCCTGCTGATGAAGCACCTGCTGCAGCAGTACCAGCTTCTGCCACCATTGAGGCTCCACCTCGACCGACAAGGAAACCAAAGGCAAAGTTTGCAATATGACCGAGGTTAGTCAGAGTCTGTGTACCCCATGCCTCCCAGAATGTTTCTTGTGCCGTGATGACTCCACCTTCTGCTGGGCAGGTCATCTGTGAAGAAAGTGTCAGCAATGGTGCCCCATTCAGTTTGGAATGCTGTGATGTCGTGGCAGGAAGCCATGAACGTGTTGCTGCTGCACTGGCACATTTACAACCTGCAAAAACTAAGGCTGCTACGACAACGGCTGCAATGATGGCCGCCATAAGCCAGCCGGGACCAGGAATAAAAGCACACACTGGAACTGCTACTCCAGCAGCAGTTTCAGCAGCAAAAGTCACACTAACAGCACGGATGAAGTTTATTTAGCCTCTTCAACCGCAATCAAAAAACTAAAATCCATGTGGGGATTTTAACCCTTATCTTATTATACAAGAAAAAAGATTATCTTGTAGTAATAATAAGTTATTAAAGCTACAACTATAAAATTAAGAATGTAACTCTATTAAATGCTGTACCTGTTTTTTAAGATAAACAGGAATTTCCATATTATGAATTTTTCTTAGTGTTTCCAAATAGTGTTCTTGTTCTTTAAGTTCAGAAGTTCCATTTAGTATCCTATTTAACATCCATACTGTATAAAATGTAGGCTTTCTATCAAGAGACTTTAATAATTCTTGTTCAAGCCCTTTTTTATAATATGTTTCTAATGCATGTACTATTTCACCAGGCATACCAAAATCATATTCCGAATTGTTTTCGAGAATTCTAAATAATGATTCTATAAGTATAGATGTATCTAAACCTTCCTTATTTATTTTAATTATATCTTCGCATAACGAATCTAAACGAATACAATTAGAGTCATCGACAGTTTCAATAAGCTCTAATTCTTTTTTTAATTCTAAAATTTTGTCCATTGGTATTTGTTTTTATATTCCTAAATCTTGTATATGTTTTATAGCTTGCTCTTTTAAGGTGTCTAATGTACCTTGTGGAATTCCCTGCTCCTTTAATATTTTTATATTACTATTAACATTTTCCAGGGCAGTCTGACTTGTGACGTCTAAACTACGTTGTGCCTGGTTTACATTGACATGAACATCATGTGGTAAAGCAATAACTGGATTTTTCTTAGAAGCTTCTTCAGCCAATCTTGGACCAGAAATAACTCCATGTTTTTTTAACCAAGAATTTTGTAATACTTCATGACCCTCCAATCCATCACCAACAACAGAACGGTCAAAAAAATCTTGATACGTAGTAACCTCATTCTCTTTTATAGGAGTACTTCCCTTTTTGTACCCATTATGCACCAGCACTCCCTCTTCTGTGACATAATAGTTTTCATTGTCCTCAATCTCCAGATTATAGACCTCTACAAAGGTAGGGAAAATAATCTTATTCTCAATGACAACGATAGAATTATCTTTCAGTTGAAGAGTATCATTAACATTTAGTTCCTCTATTGGTGTCCATTCGCCGTTGCTGAAGAAGCGGTGTTCGGGTGTTACTTCAATTGTTGAACCATTAGAAAGTTCCAAAGCACACATACGGCGTGTCATACGACGCATGACCTTCTTTACCTTCTTGTACTCCTGTTCACCCGTTGCCTCATTGTATGTGAGCACAGGCACGCCAACTTCCAGTTTCTCTATATCTGCCAGTCCCCACTGCGTGTGAACTTTTGTGCCTGCAGGAAAACAAACGGTTGTCGCACCCTTGGCTGCAAAGACATCAAGGATAAGCGACATGCCGCTTTCCTTGATTTTCTCCCAAGTACTCTTTTCATCATCTGTCCAAATGTCATAGTGTTCTTTGGCTTGACCATAAAGACCAAAGCCTTTCATAAAACGACAGAATAAGCCTCCCTGATTCCAACCAGTGAACTGCTGAACGAAATTATCCTTGGCAGTCATAGCGAAATCCTTGGCAAAAGTCTTTCCGAAGGTCGTCACAGCCTCTCCTGCTGTTGATGCACCTGCAGCAGCACTACCAGCTCCGATAGCCATATTTGCACAGCCTTTACCAACAAGGAATCCAAAAGCAAAGTTTGATACATGACCAAGATTCGTCAGGGTCTGTGTACCCCAAGCAGACCAGAATGTAGGCTCAGCAGTAATCACTCCGCCCTGAGCAGGACAGATCATTTGTGAAGAAAGTGTCAGTAGATGGGCTCCATTCAGCTTGGAACGCTGAGAGACCGTACTGCTATCCCAATAGCGAGTGGCTGCAGCAGCTGCGCACTTTCCTCCCGCGATAATCAGACCCGCGATTACTGCTGCTGCGATGATTGCTGCTACAATCCAGCCTGGACCAGGAATGAAAGCACACACAGCTGCGGCTACTCCTGCTGCGGCTCCAGCGGCAAAAGCTACACTACCGGCACAGATAAAGTTACATTTCCGCTGCAAGTCCCGTTCTGTAGCAGCCAATGACCCACTAAACTTCACACTTTTATGGGACTCCACACTGACATGGACGGGTTTAGCTCCCTTTGTACAGACTAAATAGTGTTGCGTTGTCAGATATTGTTCATTCGCCATCTTCGTGAAGTTTTAGATGTAGGTGGGTGTACAACGAATAATCCTTGCCGACTGTCTCACTCAGGCTGAGATTGGCTTCTTCCAATATCTCGCCGTCATTATGATAGTCTGCACGCATCTGATACTCCATATTCGCTCCTTTTGCATCAACGTTCTTAAGAATCTTATCAACAGACTCTCCATCGTAGATCATGTCGCCCTTAAAGTGGCGGTCGGTCTTACCGTCAAACATAACACCTTTACTTGTTTTGTACGTACAAGCAAGTTCTATCGGGATGCAAGAGCCGAAGCGATCAATGTCACGATGCTTAAAGTGTTCTTCGCTCATATATTTTCCGAACTGAAGAAAATAAGCATACATGAAGTGCATATAGCGAATATTGTTCATAAACAGGGGTTCATCGGCAAGTTCCTTCTCCTTTGCAAGGATAATCTCATACGAGCTCATCGGATATTTATAGGTAAGGTACTCACGGACTTTCTCCCACTTGGAATATACTTGCTCCCTATTGTTTATCTTGCGAAGGATACCGTGGTCGCTGACCCAGAAGTCCAATTCGTCATATATGGCACTAATCTCATTTGTTGCCTCAATAATCTGAGCCACAGTGGCGTCATCATATTTCACTAACTTATTTGATAACTCACGCAGGCGGAAACGCCACCATTGCTGTTCCTTGTCTACTTCAAGGAACGTAAGTTCATGGCAGCTCACCATCTTGAAATCACTGTCAATGACCATAGCTTTGGAGTGCCCCTCAGCGGTAAGGTCATAGACAAATGTCTCTCCTTTTTTATATCTTCTGAAATACTCTTCTTCGTTGATTTCCATAAAACACCTATTCCCCTTTAGCTATTTATATTAACATCTGGGCCATCTACAACGACTTTACTTCCTCCTGTAATCGATATATCATTGCTGCCAAGGCTGGCGGTTGTAGAACCAGACATATTTAGATTGGTTTGGCTTGACATAGTCATATCCTGCTTGGCCTCTAAGGACATCATTTCATCCGTTCCGATGCTAATCTGCTGTTTACCATTAATAAAGATACCGCTCGTGCAAACCTTTATTTGATTTTCTCCTACAACCAAAGTAATAGCAGTGTTTCCTTTTAACGTTATATTACCGTCTGAGTCCGAAGATATCACAGAACTTCCATTACCAACATTAATGACGTTGTTGGTTCCTGCATTAACAAAATTAGAGGATTTTGCATTGGTAGTGGCATTTCCGCCACCATCAAAATTCATGCTTACTCCCCCCTTATCATGTAGGGTAACACTACCATCGGAGTCATCAAGTTTAAGGGAGCTGCCACTTCGTGTGGTAAGGCTCTTGCAGTTATTGCCCTGACCACCGCCACCACCTGTTGTTCCATTAAAGAGGCTACCCAAAACGTAGGGGCGGGCAGGGTCACCATGGCGGAAGCCGAGGAGAACTTGGTCGCCTACCTCTGGGATAAATACAAAACCACGGTTGCTCTTTACGTCACTACTGCTACCGCCATCAGGTGTCATTACACGCACCCAACCTGTCTGCATACCATCTGTCTGCCAGTTCATACGCACACGAACACGACCCTTTCCGTCAGGGTCAGCATTACTGAGCACCGTTGCCATCTGTGTTTCAGCTAATGGCATACGCACCTTAGGACTTGGCATTGCCTTTATTGTTGCAGGGATAGCCTTGAAGCGGTTCTTGTAGTAGCTTCCTTGACTCACCTCATGGGTTATCTCGATAATGATAAAGTTACCCAAGCTCTCTTCTGATAGGTTCCCTACACGTTCCAAGAACGAGCTGTAGAGACTTATAACGGAACCTACACGCAGGGTTGGCACCTGACTCTCAG
>ENA-OWNK01001313-OWNK01001313.1-metagenome-genome-assembly--contig:-NODE-1313-length-10831-cov-7.115349_pt1 | contig 10831 bp, 8 predicted proteins | sample MGYA00245343_ERZ651121 | MGnify/ENA primary metagenome ERZ651121 (study PRJEB26857, sample SAMEA4031775) | metagenome | biome: human; feature: oral; material: saliva | place: Philippines | collected 2014... | reverse complement strand
AAAGGTATATAATACAGCGCGTTCGTTATTCATTACGCATGATACTATTATAAACTATATACATCGTCTTTTCTATTCATAGTACATGTGATATAACTATATTATAGATAATAATTACTTATTAACTAATGAATAAACATGAATAATCTCATAGCAACTAAGATAATTAGAATTATATGGGATATATTTTCAGAATGAGAGGTGCCAAATGGACGCAATCGTTCAAGCAAAACGCGTATTAGAAATTTTTAAAGAAATGAGTCAAATTCCACGTGGTTCTGGCAATGAAAAAGGCATTAGCGATTATATTGTCAATTTTGCTCATAATTTAGGTCTCGAAGCTACACAAGATAGTGAATGGAATGTAGTCATCAAAAAACCGGCTACACCTGGTTATGAAAACCGTCCGTCCGTCATCCTTCAAGGTCATATCGATATGGTATGTGTAAAAGGTCATGATTCCAACCATGATTTCACAAAGGACCCTATTGCCAACATCATTGAAGGTGAATGGATGCACGCTGATGATACTACATTAGGTGCAGATAATGGCATGGGTGGCGCTATGATTCTAGCTGTCCTAGAAGATAAAAACCAACAACATGGTCCTCTACAAGTATTATTCACAACTAACGAAGAAACAGGTATGGATGGTGCTGCAGCGGTAAAAGAAGGCCAAGTAACAGGTGATTACCTAATCAACTTAGACACCGAAGTGGAACATGAATTCTGCGTAAGCTGCGCTGGTGGTTGCCATGTCAACGTTTCTATTCCACTATTGCGCGAAAATAATTTACCTGGTTATGATGCAGGGCTTTCATTAGCTGTTAAAGGTTTGAAAGGCGGTCATTCCGGTATCGAAATCATCGAACAACGAGCTAATGCAAATCAAGTGCTCGCTCGCGTTCTTTATGATTTAGAAAAACAATATTCCTTTAATCTAGCTTCTTTTGAAGGTGGCGTTAAACATAATGCAATCCCATCTAAAGCTGTTGCCACCATGTCTGTACGCAACGAAGATATAGAAGCGATTAAGACACTTATCAAATTCTACGAAAAAGAATACAAACATGAATTTGCTATCAAGGATCCTGATTTAACATTCGTAGTGGAAGAAATTCCTACACCGGAAACCGTGTATGCTGATGATACATCAGAAGCTTTAATTTCCTATCTCTATCTTGCAGAAGATGGTGTCCACTCTATGAGCCAAACCATCGAAGGCCTTGTAGAAACATCGGATAATCTTGCCATTGTTTCTGAAGGCACACACACAATAGACATCCTTGTATCTGTTCGTAGTTCCAACAAGAATAGCTTGGAATACTTGACTAAAAAATTGTTACTCCTTGCTGGTACATTAGGCGTTTCTGCAACACGCAGTGGCGGCTATCCTGCATGGGAATACGATAAAGGATCCAAACTAGAAGAACAAGTTATCGCACTTTACAACACCATGTCCGATACGCCTGCTCGCGTAAATGCAGTCCATGCAGGCCTTGAATGTGGTTTATTGAAAAATGTTTTACCAAACACTGAAATGATTAGCTTTGGCCCAACAATCATTAGCCCACATACAAATATGGAACGCGTACATCTACCTTCTGTAGAACATGTATACGTATTCCTTAAAGCTTTACTAGAAAAATTACAATAATTTCTTAATTTTTCCAATTAAATATTTATTCACATAAGCGTATGTACTCATATATATTCTACGAGGCATACGCTTTTTTGTAAAATCAACGACATAAATATATAAACACGTTCACATATACTCATATTAGTATAATATTATCAATTTTTCTTATAAATCGCTTTTTACTTGATTTTGTAAGCCATTGTTCATACCCTTAGGGGTATTTTTTTATGTTGCATAAGAGTAGTATACTATGTTTACATTTACAAGGGAGGCGTATTATGATACCAATTACGATTATATCCGGATTCTTAGGTGCTGGAAAAACAACGTATCTACAACATATATTAAACTGCCGTAATACAAACGAACGTATATTAATTATAGAAAATGATTTTGGTGAAACCAGTCTCGATGCAAAGCAACTATCTACAACGGGTGCAACTGTGCGGGAAGTAACATCAGGCTGTATTTGTTGTAGCCTCCAGGGCAACTTCAAAGATGCCTTAATCGATATACTAAGCACACAAGATATCGATCAAATCTATATAGAACCATCTGGAATCAGTAAATTAAGCGAAATTATAACCACTTGTACTGATGATGCTATCGCAGATCAAGCGTATATCAACATGATTATAACCGTCGTAGATGCTATGCAAGCCCCTATGGCCATCAAAAACTTTGGTCCCTTCTTCAAGGACCAAATCAAGCACTGTTATGCTATCCTACTCACACACGCAGACGATGAAAAACAGATTGAAAAAACAAAAGAGCTCATCATTGAATTAGCACCACATACACCAATTTATACCGATGTAGATGCACTTCAACAGGATATAAACCAACTAAAATCTGATACTCATAAGACACATGAACATGATTCCGAAACTTGCAGTTGCCATACATGTAACGACAGCGTGGATTACAACTGTGCTCACCATGATACTCATAGTCATCATAACCATGTCGGCCACCACCATGAACACCAACCGTTTGTGAGCTATACATTCCATAATCTACAATCCCTCAATCATACGCAATGGATTGATTTTTGTAATAAATTACCTTCTACAGTACTACGTGTTAAAGGTATCGTTCCTACCGCATCAGGACCTATGGAATTACAATACACACCCCACTCCTGCTCTCTTACAGATACGCACTTAAAAGACTACCATCTAGTTGTTATTGGCACCGATATAGACATTTCATCCATACAGGAGAAAGTGTGTAGTGCATCATGATTTCTGTATATATCGTGACGGGCTTATTAGGCTCTGGTAAAACCTCTCTAATCAACGTAGAACTACGAGAACGAAAAAAGCTTGGCTCTACAGAAATTATCAGCTTTGAGACAGGTAATACAGAGTTTATAAAGAAGCCTTTATCGATTGAGCCAGATGATATAGAAGAAAATCTACATCATGTAGTACAACAGATACAGGATTATATTTCTACGACAACGCCGAAAGAAATATGGGTTGAATGGAATGGCATGTTTTCATTTCAACAGTTAGAACTCATCTTCTTCAATTCAATTCTAAAAGAATTCTGTCATCTAGAACGCGTCATCTACACAGCAAAGAGCAATCGTATAACATCTATGATACAGGCACTAGGGGATAGAATCGTATCGCAACTATACAGCGCCGATTATATTATGTTATATGCGAATGATACGACACAAACCAAAGCGGTAAAGAAACTCTTACAATCCTACAATCCGGAATGTTCCATATTGGTCAATCCCACTACAAAGGACATTCACAATAAACTATCTCAACCGATATGGCCATGGTCGTTGTACGGTATTGTGGCTATATTGACATTATATATATTACTGGTCACTGTATTCCGTCATAGCATTTCCTATTCCATCCATCAGGTCTTGGCCATTGCATCAGGCATCATATTTGAGGGAATTCCATTTTTATTATTAGGAACCATCATCTCTTCTGCTATCACTCTATTGGTACCAGATCATTGGCTAATACGTTATCTGAAAGCTGACTCTGTTAAAAGCTATGGTATCGCCATTGGTAGCGGTCTTGTATTACCTATCTGCGATTGTGCTACTATTCCCATGTTTAATGCATTATTAAAGCGTGGTATCCCTCAACATATAGGACTATTGTTTATGCTTGCAAGTCCTATTATGAATCCCATCGCATTATTAGCAACCTATTACGCATTTCCAGATACGCCACAAATAATACTAGCTCGCATAATTGGTGGTATGTTAATCGCATGTATGGTGGCTCTCACATTTAAATGGAAACCACACAAATTATCTACCATCACTAACAATTTACCTCAGCCAAAGGACTATCAGTATGGTTCACCAAATCAAGAAGGCAATAAAAAGAAAATCTTTCTATTGCACGTAGAGCGTGAATTCAGTCAATTACTTATTTACTTCTCTGCAGCAGCTTTCACATTAGCCCTATTCCAAGTATGGATAAAACCTACCTTCTTCTCTGGTTCACTCGATGTAGCCACACCTATTGCTAATGCATTATTACTAGCTTTAGCGTTCCTCTTCTCCCTATGTTCTACATCAGATGCCATTATAGGCCGTTCGTTAAGCAATTTATTTCCTATATCCGCAGTTCTTGGTTTCCTATGGTTAGGTCCTATGATTGACATAAAAAACGTATACATGTTACGTCAGTATATCTCAACATCATTTATATTTCGCTTAGTTATTACTATAAGTATTATTACGTATATCATGACATTGCTATTTCAATTTTTATTTAATATATAAGGAGAACCGTCTATGTTATCAGAACTACGAAACAAAGATATACTCAGTGTCATCAAGGGTCTGCTATACACGGCACTAGGTATTAGTTTTTTATATCTACTCATTACGGGCCAATATAAATTATATGTGGCCCCTCGATATGAATTATTCTTACTCTTAGCAGGTATAGCGCTGTTATTGGGAGGCATTGTTTCAATCCTTTGGTCCCCTAATAAACAATATAAACATAATTGGCGCTCTATTACACCAATCATAATCCCTCTTGTATTATTTGTGGTTCCACCAATTTTATCTCCTAATTCTGTACAAGTAACTGGAAATACGGCCGCTACAGAAGATACTAATGATTTTAATTTTTCTCAAGACGATATTGGCGAGGTGATAACCATCAATAATGAAGCCAAGGATCCTGGCATTTCCAAATCTAAAAAGGAAATTGTATTGAATTCAGACAATTACTATCGCACTATCGTTGCACTCGGTTCAAACCCAGAACAGTATGTAGGGTACAAAATCTATATGACAGGCTATGTAAACCGCGATGACAATACATTAAAATCTAATGAGTTTACACTTTCACGTATGGCCATGGCCTGCTGTATCGCAGACATATCCCCCATTGGTTTAACCATGCATAAGAGCGATGGCGATTCGTATAGCAATAAACAATGGGTAACCGTTGAGGGCACCGTATCCACACGAGACTTTCACGGACGTAAACAACCATATATAGAAATCAACAAAACAAAAGATGCACAAGAAATCTTGGGGTATGTATATCCATAGCATAGTAAAAGGGCTACCACAAATGTGATAGCCCTATATTAATAATATGCATATTTTATCGCAAATGGCCTATAATACGTTTCCCCATCACAGCAGCCACAGCACATAAAAATACATCAGGTCCAACAGGGATTAAGAAACAAGACCAAATAACAGCCCACCAACCAATAGGTGTTCCTAAATATAAATTCATAATCATATATAAATAAATCATGCCAAAACCATATACGATGAGCAGATTGATAATCGCACCAATGAGCAATGTTTTAACAGAATGTGTTGGTGAAAGCTCGCTAAAACGGCCCACTACATAAGCACCAACCATGAATCCGATCAAATAGCCAAATGTTGGTTGCAATACATAGCCTGGTCCACCACCAGATGTAAATACAGGTACGCCGATAAGTCCTAATATGATATAAATACCTACACTAATAGCGCCAAGGCGACTGCCTAAAATAATACCAGCCAATGTAGTAAATAAAATCTGTAATGTAAACGGACAGTTAGGAAGCGGAACTCGGATGAATGCACCGGCAGTAATTAATGTTACAAACAAGGCTGTCATTGTCAACTCTCTTGTACTGAGACGTCGATTGGAAATGGAACTCATGGTATACCTCCATTAATAGAATAAAAGAAACCTATCTAAACAAACTACATATCTATTCAAGGTTATTAAACCATTCCATTTTATATATGTCAACCATATGTAATTATATTTAGTTTACATTATGCAAAATATGCATATAAAAATAGAGGATATTCACCAGTTATGTCGAATACATTATGTATATATCAAAACATAAAGATATATTTTATTTTTCATTTTATATTCATTTTACAATATTAAATTATGTATAAGTAGATTGAGTAAAATCTACTTGCACAATTGCTTTTGAGCAAAATCCTTTTATGGAGGTAATTAACATGAAAAAAGTAAATAATTTGTCTAAAGTATTATGTGCTCTTGGTGTAAGTACTGTATTGATTGCAGGTGTAGCATGTGCCGCTTCTACTTACCCAGCTCCTAGCTCTTGGAATGGTATTGGTAGTGTAGCATCCCCAATGCAAAGTAGCGAAATTGACTACGTTGGTGCTGTTACTACATTGCACCGCTACTATCCAGATGCAATGGTAACTTCTATTTCCTACGATGCAAAACATCATCCAACTTACGAAGTAGAAGCATATACTAAGACACAAAAAGTGGAAATGAAAATCGATGAAGCAACAGGTCAAGTTGTTTCCAATCAAGCAAAATCCATTAGTGCATGGAACAAATTAAAGAAATCTCACAGCTTTAATCCACAAAACTCCATCACACCAGAATCTGCTGAAACAAAAGCTATCGAACGCGTAGGCAGCGATTTCCAAACAATGGAATGGGAATTGGAAATGGACGGTAATAAACTTGTCTACAAACTAGACATGACTAATGGCGGCGACAAAAAAGCAGACGTTAAGATCGATGCTCTTTCCGGCAAAGTTCTCAGTGCTAAAGTAAAAACTACAAAATACTAAGCATAACTCATATATTATATAGACCTAACCTAACCACTATATAATATATCTCTCCAATTTCTTAACACACTGAAAAACTAAACACTCATAAAAACTATACACACATAAAACAAACCCTTTTAAACACACATATACACATATTAAAAGACCTTGAATCGTTGAATTCAAGGTCTTTTTCTTTGGGTTATAGGACAAAAAGGCTGTACCAAATTATGTCACGACATCTTGGTACAGCCTCTTATTACAAGGTTTTCTTTTTATGTTCTATAGGTTTTTGGAATTATGCTTTAAGGAGTTTAGAAGTTAAGATTAAGCTTTATCCAATGCTTGAGAAAGATCATCGATAATATCATCAATATTTTCAAGACCAACAGACAAGCGGATCATATCTGGTGTTACACCAGCAGATTTTTGTTGTTCTTCGTTAAGTTGTGCATGTGTTGTGGATGCAGGGTGAATAACAAGAGATTTAGCATCTGCCACATTAGCAAGGTTAGAGAAGATTTGCAATGCATCAACCAATTTAATACCTGCTTCTTTACCGCCTTTTACGCCGAATGTGAATACTGCACCAACCCCTTTAGGGAAATATTTGTCTGCTAATGGTTTATATTTGCTATCAGCAAGTTCTGGATAGTTCACCCAAGCAACTTTCGGATGTTTGCTCAAGAAATCGACTACTTTACGAGTATTTTCTACATGACGTTCTACGCGCAAGGACAATGTTTCAATACCTTGCAAGATTTGCCAAGATGCTAGAGGTGTAATGCATGCACCTGTATCACGAAGCAATTGAGCACGAATTTTTACTGTGAAAGGAATTGGTAAATCACCATATACTAGACCATTGTAGTGTTCATCCCCTTCAACGAAGCTAGGGTATTTGCCAGATGCTTTATAGTCGAATTTACCAGATTCTACAACTACACCAGCCAATGTTGTACCATGACCACCAAGATATTTAGTAGCAGAGTGAACAACTACGTCTGCACCATGTTCTAATGGACGGAACAAGTAAGGGGATGCAAATGTATTATCTACAATCAAGATAATATTGTGTTTATGTGCAATATCCGCCACTGCTTGCACATCGATAAGGTTAATACCAGGATTACCGATGGACTCGATATACACAGCTTTAGTATTATCATCGATAGCTGCTTCGAATTCTTCTAAATTATCTGGGTTTACAAATTTAGTTTCAATGCCAAAACGTGGCAATGTAGCAGTGAACAAGTTATATGTACCACCGTACAATGTAGATGCAGCAACGATGTTATCACCCGCACCAGCTACGTTCAAGATGGAATATGTAATCGCTGCAGAACCAGATGCTACAGCAATACCACCAGCACCACCCTCAAGTTGTGCTACGCGAGCATCTAACACGTCAGTCGTAGGATTACCTAGTCGAGAATAAATTCCACCAGGATTAGTCAATGCAAAACGACCAGCTGCTTCTTCTGCGTCTTTGAATACGTAAGATGTAGTTTGATAAATAGGCACTGCACGAGAACCTGTTGGATCTACTGTATGGCCACCATGTAATTGTACTGTTTCAAATCTATATTGTTTGCTCATTAATTTCAACTCCCATTCATCTAAAGGAATAAACTTCATTTCTTATGCCTATTATATTACTATGCATTAAAAAATATGTCTACCACTTTTTATAATACATTCTCCATAACTATAAGCTATAGCAAAAATTTTGGTGCCTATCTATGTACCGGTAAACCAAATCAATTCCCAATGGCTCCACCGGCCGGGTCTGACTCCGGCCTGCGGCCTCCGCAGGGCCAAAGTCGCCATTGGAAACCGATTTGGTTTTCTTCATATATAACATATTCAAAGGGCGCCAAAATTTTGGCGCCCTTTGAATATAATATTGATATAAAGAACCGGTGGGACATCAAAACGACTTCGGGCTCCGCTTTAGCGCAGTAGCGTGTCGGCTTTGATGTCCCACCGGTTCGAATACTAATGTATTTTAAATATAAGCACCAAAATTTTTATCTCGTTCAAACTTCATCTTCTGGATTTGTTCAATGATGTAAGGAGTTTCTTGGTATACATAGTAGTTCAACCAATTAGTGAACAATAAGGTACTTACGGATCTCCATCTTACGATAGGACGTTGCTTTGGATCATTATTAGGGAAATAATTTTCTGGAACTGCAATATCATCGCCTTTTGCAACATCCCGTTCATACTCACGATTTAGCGTATCCCAATCGTATTCAGCATGCCCAAAAATAAAGATATGTTTATTATCTAAACTGCGTACAATGGCTGCACCTGTCGGTTCAGAACCAGCCAACAACTCTAACTCTTTATTTTCTTTAATTTGCTCTAAGGATACTGTTGTATGACGGGAATGGGGCATCCAGAATCTTTCATCAAATCCACGCAATAATAATGGCCGATCATTATAAATGTCATGTTCGTAAACGCCAAACAACTTATTATCCATAATGCGTTTATTAATGCCGAAATGATGGTAAAGACCAGCTTGAGCACCCCAACAGATATAGAATGTGGAGTATACGTGTTCCTCGCTCCAATTCATAATCTCTACGAGTTCATCCCAGTAATCCACCTCTTCAAAAGGCATCAATTCAACTGGTGCACCAGTAATAATTAAGCCATCAAAGAATTCCCCTTTAACCTCATCAAAGGTTCGATAAAAGGTTTCCAAATATTCTTCATCTACATTCTTAGATTTACGAGATGCAGTATGAAGCAAGGTTAAATTAACTTGTAACGGGCTATTACTAAGGGCTCGCAGAATTTGAGTTTCTGTAACCTCTTTCGTAGGCATCAAATTGACAAGCAAAATTTGAAGCGGACGAATTTCCTGTGTTTCCGCACGCTCTGTATCCATTACAAATATATTCTCTTGTGCTAACTTTGTTATAGCCGGTAAATTTTTAATTACTTTAATAGGCATTATATAACCTCCTAATACCCTTTCGACTCATACGCACGACGAAGGGAATCTAAACCTTCCACCAAAGTAGCACGAGGACACGCTACATTAATGCGTTCAAAAGTTTCTCCATCTTTACCAAACATAGAGCCACTATCAAGCCATAATTTCGCATCATATAATAACCATTGTTCACGCTCATCTGCAGTTAATGGTAACTGAGAACAGTCAAACCACATGAGGTACGTCCCTTCTGGACGATACATGCGAAGCTTCGGCAAGTATTGCTTGAAATAATCAAGGGTAAATTGAATATTACCTTGAATATACACTTTCAATTCATCGAGCCACGGGCCACCGACTTCATAAGCACCTTGGCAGCCCACAAGTCCCATTGTATTTAGTTGGCTATAACCGGCTTTATCAATTTCCTTAACAAATCGTTTACGCAAGGTTTCATTAGGAATAAACACATTCGATACTTGCAGACCTGCAATATTAAAGGTTTTGCTAGGGGCCGTACAAACAATGCAGTGCTCCGCATAACTTTCACCAAGATTAGCAAAAACCGTATGTGTATGACCGTCCCACACAAAATCGGCGTGAATTTCATCGCTAACAATAATCACATTATGTTTAATACAAATATCGCCGAGGCGTTTTAGTTCATCCTCAGTCCAAACGCGCCCCACCGGATTGTGAGGATTACAGAGAAGGAACAATGTCACATTATGCTCTACAATCGCACGCTCAATGCCATCAAAATCAATGGTATATGCATCTTCACCTTGAATCAACGGTACATTAATGAGATTTCTGTTATTGTCATCAATAACTAAACTAAACGGATAGTATACAGGTTGATTAATAAGCACCCCTTCACCTTCATTGGTGAAAGCTCGCACCGCCATAGCGAGTGCGAACACAACGCCAGGCGTTTTTACTAGCCACTCTTGTTCAATGGACCAGTTAAATCGAGAAGAGAACCAGTTTTTTAATACATTAACATACTCATCATCGGATTCAGTGTATCCAAAAACACCATGATTAACGCGATTCAACAGAATTTGCTTTAATTCACTAGGGATTTCAAAATCCATGTCTGCCACCCAAAACGGCAACACATCTGCAGGTTTACCACGTTGTACAGCAAAATCATATTTTAGAGACTTTGTATGCTTAC
>ENA-OWNK01001312-OWNK01001312.1-metagenome-genome-assembly--contig:-NODE-1312-length-10835-cov-10.780891_pt1 | contig 10835 bp, 9 predicted proteins | sample MGYA00245343_ERZ651121 | MGnify/ENA primary metagenome ERZ651121 (study PRJEB26857, sample SAMEA4031775) | metagenome | biome: human; feature: oral; material: saliva | place: Philippines | collected 2014... | reverse complement strand
AATGTCCATTACTAAAACACGTGAGGTTTTCAGCCTACCAAATGTCCATTACGCCCAAATAGAAGAAATTACATAATTTGAAAACAAGAATATTATAGCGTGATTAGTGAAATATACACAAGTAAGAATAAAAGCATTTAAAGATACTGCAGAATATCGCTTATCTCACTAACTGTAACTAAATTCGTGTGGTCGTATTCATCAATATATTCGTGTTGCCACAATGTTTTAGATGGTACATAAATGGCATTTCCACCTAATTCTAACACTGGAGCAATATCAGAACGGAATGAATTTCCTACCATTACAAGTTCATTTACAGAACAATTGAAACGCTTACAAAGGTATTCATATTCATCGGAAGTCTTATCGGATACTACAATAGTTGCATCGAAAAAAGATTGCAATCCAGAACGTCGCAGTTTATTTTCTTGATCCAATAGTTCACCTTTAGTAAAAACTACCATCTTATATTTACGTTGCACATTGTTTAATGTCTCAAGCACGCAGCGGACACCCTGCAATGGAGTTGCAGGCATATTCAAAAGTTTTTTTCCACAATTTAAAATCTGACCAATTTTATTGGCTGACAATTCTCCATTACTAATCGAAATTGCATTCTCTATAAGCGAAAGTACAAAGGCTTTACAGCCATAACCTAACAAAGGCATATTAGCTGTCTCTGTTTCAAATAATCTCGATGAAATTTCAGTAGCCGTTCCATAATCGCTTAATATACTTTGGTATTCCTTTTCCACAGCATCAAAATGCGATTGACAATCCCACAGAGTGTCATCAGCATCAAAAGCAAGCAGTTTTATCTTATCTTTTTCTATCATTCGGCAAAATTACTAAATAAAATATGAAAAACATTCTATATTTGCTATTTACACTAAAGGTCGTCAAAAAAATATAGTACCTTTGTAACACTAACAATATTAAGCTCACAAAACATAAACATATATGACACTTCAACAATTAGAATACGTAATGGCAGTTTATCGTTGTAAACACTTTGCGAAAGCAGCCGACTATTGCAATGTTACCCAACCCACTCTAAGTTCGATGATTCAGAAGTTAGAAGAAGAGTTAGGCGTAAAGATATTCGACAGACGTAAACAACCCATTAAGCCTACTGTTGAAGGAATGCTCATCATAGAGCGAGCTTGGAATATTCTCGTGCGAGCAAAGCAACTGAAGGAAGTTATTGAAGAAGAACGACAAATTCTTTCAGGTACCTTCCACATTGCTGTACTACCTACCATAGCACCTTATCTTATTCCACGTTTTCTTCCACAACTAATGAACGACTATCCACAGTTAGATATTAGGGTTAGCGAAATGAAGACAGAAGATATACATAGAGCTCTTAAACATGGCGATATAGATGCAGGCATTGTGGCAGAAGTCGAAGGTCAAGACGATTTTAACAGACAACATTTATACTACGAGAAGTTCTTTGTTTATGTTTCAAAAGGCGACCCATTATTTAAAAATAAAGCAATACGTACATCTGATCTTACTGGTGAATTTCTTTGGCTACTCGATGAAGGACACTGCTTCCGCGAACAGCTTGTGAAATTCTGTCACTTAAAGTCGGCAGCAAAAAGCAAAAAAGCATATAATCTTGGAAGCATAGAAACCTTTATGCGTATTGTAGAAAGTGGCAAAGGCGTAACCTTTATTCCTGAACTTGCAATAAAACAACTTACAGACGAACAGAAAGATTTAGTACGTACTTTCGCCCACCCTATTCCAACTCGCAACATCGTACTGCTAACACAAAAAAGCTTTATACGAAACTCGATAAAACAACTTATTATTGACAAAATCCGTGCTTCTGTTCCAGCAGAGATGCAACAAATCAATAAAACTCAACAAGCATTATAAACTTCACAAGATATATCAAATGTCATTAGAAAGTTGCATAAAAAAACTCTAAAATACGCTGTAAAAGCAGTAATAAAGCACATTAACGAAATAGAAACATTGCACACGTGTTATTTTGTGTAAAATGTTTGTTCCTGTCATTTCTTTTTTATACTTTTGAAGTCGCAAAGATAACATTACTCTAAAGAAGGATAACAAACTGCACGCTATATATAAAGCAAGCTTAATACCCTTCTAACAGTAGAAAATAAAAGTAAAGAATATTTTTAACAATACATTTACAAAGGTAAAATTATGAAGATTGAAAAAGTACACGCTCGTGAGATTATAGACTCACGTGGCAATCCCACAGTTGAAGTTGAAGTAACACTCGAGAATGGTATAAAAGGTCGCGCTAGTGTACCATCAGGTGCATCTACTGGTGAAAATGAAGCATTGGAACTTCGCGATGATGACAAAAAACGTTTCGGTGGTAAAGGTGTTCTGAAAGCAGTAGAAAATGTAAACGATAAGATTGCTCCTATATTGAAAGGTTTCCGCGTCACAGACCAACGCGCAATTGACTATGCTATGTTGGCTCTTGACGGAACTCCAACTAAGAGCAACCTTGGTGCAAATGCTATTTTAGGTGTTTCTTTAGCAGTAGCTCACACTGCAGCCAAAGCATTAGGATTACCTTTGTATCGTTATATCGGTGGTGCTAACGCTTACGTTCTACCTGTCCCTATGATGAACATTATCAATGGTGGTGCACACTCTGATGCTCCTATAGCATTCCAAGAGTTTATGATTCGCCCAGTTGGCGCAGATAATATTCGTGAAGCTTTGCGTATGGGTGCCGAAATCTTCCATACATTGCAGAAAAACTTAAAGAAACGTGGTCTTTCAACAGCTGTTGGTGATGAAGGTGGGTTCGCACCTAAGTTCGAAGGTATTAAAGATGCACTCGATTCTATTATGCAAGCAATAAAAGATGCTGGCTACGAACCTGGCAAAGACGTAAAGATTGCTATGGACTGTGCTGCTTCTGAATTTGCTACATTGGAAGATGGTAAGTGGTACTACGATTACAGCAAACTTAAGAATGGTATGCCTAAAGATCCTAACGGCAAGAAACTTACTGCGGACGAACAAATTGCATACTTGGAAGAACTTATCACAGAATATCCTATCGACTCTATCGAAGATGGTCTCGATGAAAATGACTGGGATAATTGGGTTAAACTTACTAAAAAAATTGGCGACCGTTGCCAATTAGTAGGCGATGACTTGTTTGTTACCAATGTTAAGTTCCTAGAAAAGGGTATCAAGATGGGTGCAGCAAACTCTATTCTTATCAAAGTAAACCAAATTGGTTCTTTAACAGAAACTCTCGAAGCTATAGAGATGGCTCATCGTGCTGGTTATACAACAGTAACTTCTCACCGCTCTGGCGAAACTGAAGATACAACTATTGCTGATATCGCTGTTGCTACAAACTCTGGACAGATTAAGACAGGTTCAATGTCTCGTACTGATCGTATGGCTAAGTACAATCAACTTATCCGCATTGACGAAGAGCTCGATTGCACTGCACGTTACGGTTACAAGAAAATCAAGTAAATTCTTTTTTCATTATAATAATAAGGAGACAGCCTGCTTGTTCTGTCTCCTTATTTTTGTTATATAGAAGTAAGGAAATATCAGAATAATTAAAGTTTCTTTTGATAGATTGGGAAGGATATACTAATGAAAAATATAAAAAACACTGTACATTGGAAAGAAAAACAATACATAAAAATTTTCTTCTCGAAAATAAAATCCTGATTACTAATAACTTAAATTAGTTTATTGATATTCTCAATTGTATGATAGATATTTTCTGTTGGTTACTTTATTGTTTAATACTAACTTTGCAGCGTAAACAAATTAATAATAATATTAATCGGTATCCAACGATATAAATCAGAGGAACCTAAAACAGAATAATAAAAATATGGAGACAATTATCAATGCAATGGCTCCTGAATTTAAAGTTCAGGCTTTCCAAAATGGAGAATTCAAAACAGTATCAAACGAAGATATTAAAGGCAAGTGGGCTATTTTCTTCTTCTATCCAGCAGACTTCACATTCGTGTGTCCTACCGAACTTGTAGACCTTGCAGATAAATACGAAGAATTAAAAAAAATGGGTGTTGAGGTTTTCTCAGTAAGTTGCGATACTCACTTTGTACACAAAGCATGGGCAGATGCTTCTGACAGTATCAAAAAGATTAAATACACTATGCTTGCAGACCCACTCGCAGTGCTAGCAAAAGGGTTCGGGGTTTATAAGGAAGATGAAGGCTTAGCATATCGCGGTACATTCCTCGTAGATCCAGAAGGTAAAATTAAATTGGCTGAGATTCAAGATAACTCTATCGGTCGTAATGCTGACGAGCTTGTTCGTAAAGTAAAAGCAGCACAATTTGTAGCCTCTCACCCTGGTGAAGTTTGCCCTGCAAAATGGAAAGAAGGTTCTGAGACCCTAAAACCAAGTATCGATCTTGTAGGTAAAATATAAGTAACACCACAGTAAAAGCCTTTTTCACTATACATAACATTATGATTTGTCTCTCACTCTCCTATCAAACCTCTTTTTAATAAAAGGTAAGATAGGAAAGTAAGAGACTTTTTTTAGCCACCTATAAAGCTTTTACAAAATCTCTCATTAATTCTTTCTGTACCTTTTATAGTTGGACAAATTATTGCATTATATAACAAGAAAATAGTAGGTTACAGGATTAGAGGTTAATAAAATGTCAATAGGAACACAGGAAGCAATAGAGAGTAATAGTATATAAAAAGATAATGACTCTTAGGGTCTAATAATATTAAAGATTGCAGCTCTATACGAAACAAAACGAATTCATAAGAAATAGAACTATGTTAGATAATAATATATTAAACCAAGTAAAAAGTATATTTGCATCGCTAAAATCGCAAATCACATTTGAAGTTATAGGTAATAAGAATGATGAAAAGAAAGATGAACAACTGGATTTTCTCAACAATATAGCTTCAACATCAGAAAAGTTATCTGTTAGTTTCACTGAAAAAGACAATACACAACTTTATTTTAGACTAGTAAAAGATGGTAACAATACTGGGATTTCTTTCCGTGGTCTACCAAATGGACACGAATTTTCTTCGTTTCTTCTAGCTATTCTCAACACAGATGGACAAGGCAAAAACTTCCCTGACGAAATAATACAACGCAGAATTAAGTTATTAAAGGGAAAAATAACACTGAAAACATACGTATCACTCACTTGCACTAACTGTCCTGACGTGGTTCAAGCACTCAACCTTATGGCACTTATCAATCCGAATATTACACATGAAATGGTTGATGGTGGCATTTATCAACAAGAAATAAACAACTTAAACATACAAGGAGTTCCTGCAGTGTATTGTAATGATGAGGCATTACACATAGGAAGAGGTGATCTCAGTATACTTTTACAAGAGTTGGAGGATATGGTAGGTAGCGAAGTTCCAGAAAACGAAGAAACTATAGAGTACGAATACGATGTAATTGTTATAGGTGGTGGCCCTGCTGGTGCATCGGCAGCTATATATTCTGCACGAAAAGGATTAAAAGTTGGATTGGTAGCAGAACGTATTGGCGGACAAGTAAATGATACCACAGACATTCAGAATCTTATTTCAGTACCTAATACAAATGGGATAAAGCTAGCTACTGACTTAAAAGTGCATCTCACAAACTATCCTATAGAGCTCTTCGAACATCGAAAGATAACAAAAGTAAATTTAAATGGGAAGATAAAAAGAATCAATGTGAAAGGCGGAGAAATATTCAAAGCTCCAGCTATAATTATTGCAACGGGGGCAAATTGGCGTAGACTAAATGTTGGAGACGAAGCAAAATATATAGGGCATGGTATTCATTTCTGCCAACACTGCGATGGACCTTTCTATAAAGGAAAAAATATTGCAGTGATTGGAGGTGGAAACTCTGGTTTGGAAGCGGCTATAGATCTTGCTGGTATTTGCAATAAAGTTACAGTGTTTGAGTTCAGCGATACTCTTCGTGCCGATACTGTGTTACAAGAAAAGGCTAAGCAACTAAAAAATATAAGTATCTTTACGAATGCACAGACAACCAATGTAAAAGGCGATGGTATAAAATTAACTGCACTAACAGTTAAAAATAGATTGACAGAAGAAGAGAAAGATTACGAATTTGATGGTGTCTTCGTGCAAATTGGTCTTGCTCCAAATAGTGAACTTTTCAAAAACGAGTTAGAACTGACATCACGTAACGAAATTAAGGTTGATGAATCTTGTCGTACTAATATTCCTGGTATCTATGCAGCGGGAGATGTTTCTACTGTGCCATATAAGCAAATAATAATAGCAATGGGCGAAGGTGCGAAAGCAGCATTATCAGCGTTTGATGATCGTTTGCGCGGAATTATATAATGAAAAGTTAGATAAGACTTGAACAATATAGGCAAAAGAGATGAACAACTCTCATTTTCCTATATTGTTATAACAACTATAGTTCTATAAATTAAGGCTATATCTGTTTGATAACACTTATCGACTAGATACAAAAAAGACTGTAAATTCTTATATGAGATTTACAGTCTTTTAGTTGTGAACAAAGATTAAGCTTCTGCAGGAGTCTCTGTCTCTGTTGCCTCAGGCTGAGCTGCTTCTGCTTCTGCAGCTTTCTTCTCTGCTACCTTCTTTGCAATAGCGTCATTAGCCTTTTTCTCATCTTCGAGATTCTTTGCAGCACTTGCCTTCTTCTCATCAGCAGTCTTCTTTTCTAATGCTTCCTTAGAAGTATCTTTAACTTTCTTCCAAGCATCAAACTTCTGTTGACATACGGTTTCGTCAAATGCACCTTTCTTTACACCACCACGAAGATGTTTCATCATATAAACGCCTTCTGATTTCAGCAAGTTACGAACAGTATCGGTAGGTTGTGCACCTGTTTCTACCCAATACAGTGCGCGTTCGAAATTCAAATCTACTGTGGCTGGATTGGTATTTGGGTTGTAAGTTCCAATCTTTTCAGTAAATTTACCATCACGTGGTGCGCGAACGTCCGCAATTACAATTCTGTAAACGGCATAGCCTTTACGACCTCCGCGTTGCAATCTGATTTTTGTTGCCATAATTTGTTTTTTATTCTTTTAATTAGGTTTGAATTTAATGCCATTATCTCGTAATAGCGGGTGCAAAATTACATTTTTCTTTTCTATCTACCAAACAATCTGATAATTATCTTACGCATTTTGCCATTTTCCACAGCTTTTTTCTTACTATTCAGACTTTGGCGTTGGCGCAGCAGCTTGCAATATCCAATTAATAGAAGTTATCTTTCCGTTTTGCATTTGCGCCTTGATTGTATATCTGTTGGAGCCTGTTCCACCTTTTCTTTCTATTACCAAACGAGCAGGAATGGTAATTGTCTGTATGGTTCCACCACCTTCTTGCTTGTCAGTTGTAGCCTTCATGGCAGTTCCAAGATGCCACATTACATTATTAACGTCTGCCTGATAGAGCTTTTCACGCATATACTTTGCCACATCAGCCGTTGTTGCACCACCCGCACCGAGGAAGTTAAACGAGGGTGCCACTACCTCCTGAATCTTGGAAGTACTCTTGCTGTTGATGCCTTGCAGGAATTTTCGCACAGCTGCAACTGCGGCTTTCTCCTCGCTTGGCGTCGATGTGTTGTCGAGCATCACCTTCAACTTCTCGTCAGCCTCCTTGGTATGGATTCCTTTTGGAAACTTTTCTCTGTAACCAAGATAAGCTGCTTCTGTATTCAAACTTACAACTTCGTCCCAATACAGTTCTTCTATTTTCTTCTGAATTTCGTCCTTATGCGGTGTGTCGGGGTGCGCCTCAAGATATGCTTTGTAAGCTGCAATGGTATTTTGCTGAACCACGTGCCCCCATTCTTCGCTTTTCTGCTTGTCTTGGTTCAGTAAATTCTTGATGCTATTGATGTGTGCCAACGGAGCGTTTGGATAGTCTTCCAAGAACTGTTCCATTACTTGTTGGTTGTTGCTCTTCAATGCTATTTCGTATTCCTCAGCTTCATGGTTCTCGTTACCTTTATTATAGAAGAACAGAAGAACGGCACACATGATGAATGCGATAAGCAAAGATACGAAAAGAGCGGTATGATTGCTTTTTGTTGCAGGCTGTACAGTGTCGTCTGTTTGCTTTCCTTCAGTGGGCGAAACTCTCTTTTGCTGTGCTTTCTGTTCTTGAACAAGTGTAGCTTTAGGAAGTTCTTCTTCGACGACAGGTTCTATCTTGATAGGAGCAGCAGGTTCTTCGGTATCGTTAGATACAACTTCTGCCACTACCTCCTCGTCGTCATTGTCAAACACATCTACGATATCGCTTTTCGTTGTGCTGCCACTTACAGGTTCAGAGTGGTGGCAATTCGGGCAAACAACGTCTTCCTTCAGATAGATTTCGCCACAATGGAAACACTTTACGAGGTGCCCCGCAATTTCTACTCCACAACTTGGACAAACTGGTGCTTTATCGCTGACTTGATGTCCACATTCAGGACACTTTATAATCATTGCTATTGAATTTTAATTTTACAGTATCGTTAGTAAGTCAATGTGTATGGGCTACTTCCTTATTTAATAGTAGCGCACATTCGTTTTCCGTCGGGGGAAGCGAATTTCACGCATACTGTGCCGCCCCATCAGTCGGCTTTTGTCTACATAACCACGCACTCCGTTTATATACCCCTTACCCGTGTACTGCCAAGCAAATATATCTCGACCATCGTTGAGTACTGGTTCCCGAGCCGTGTACTGCGCTATAAAGAGCTTATAGCCTGTGAGCGAACCTATAAGATGCTTATTGTAGAAATTGGTATATGTATAAACCAATGGGCGAACGCCATATTCTTTTGTCATTAAATCCAAGAACTTCAGCAAGCTGTCTTGCAACGCATAGTCGCTCAGTCCGCCTGTGGTCTCTATATCGACCATCGGAATCAAGTCTTGGTCTTGCGGACGGCACTGCGCACGGAAGTTATGCAACTGTTCCAATTGCGGTGTCTGAGGACGGTAGAAGTGGTAAGAGCCCACGTTCATTCCGTTTCGCTTTGCAGCTTGTATGTTCTCGTAATACCTGCGGTCTATCAAATCCCTGCCTTCAGTAGCCTTCAGGTAAACATAGTTTAGCTTATGGTTGCTGTTAGTAGCTACTGTTTCCCACCACACATCGCCTTGATAATGGCTCATATCAAGTCCATGCACGTGGTCGCACGTATCCTCACATTGTATATTATATTGCGCCTTGACTCCTAAAAACGAAAACATACATAGGACGACAAGTATATATTTTCTTCTGCTCATATCTGCAAAGATACTACTTATAATTGATTTGCGAAAGGCATACCGCTCTTAATTAATCGTTTACTAAAAATTTTAGTATTATTTTGCATGTAATTTGCAAGAAAGACAACCAAACAGTAGCAACTAAGAAAACAGACTTACTGCACGCATCAGCTTCCAAACAAGAAAACCACCTTTAGGGAAAATCCTCCCCATATTAGGGAAAATCCTTTTCAACAATGCAGGAAAAAGCGTTCCTTTGCACCATAAAACGTAGGTTTTGCCACACTATATAACGAAAAAAGAGAGGAGAAAGAATTATGAAGAAGTACATAATTGCCTTAATGGCACTATTTACAATAGCAACATCAGCACATTCAATGAGCTACGAACAGGCTCGTGCACAGGCTTTGTTCTTAACCGACAAGATGGCATACGAGCTTAATTTGACAGAAGAACAATACGAAGCTGCATTTGAAATAAACTTAGACTACCTGATGAGCATAAGCACTGCAGACGACCTCTACGGTGCATATTGGAGGCATAGAAACCTTGACTTGAGCTATATACTGTTAGACTGGCAGTACCGCTCTTTCATCGAGGCTTCCTATTTCTACCGTCCGCTTTGTTGGGACGCAGGCTATTGGCGTCTCAGTATCTATTCAAGATACCCACGCCGCGACTATTATTACTTCAGCAGACCACGTGTTTACGCAGTTTACAGAGGCGGACACAGTTGGCGAATGAATGGCGGGCGCAGCTGGTATAATGGGCGCAGATATGTAATCTACAACGATAGAGAACGCTATTTTGGTATGCGCGACAGCTACCAGCGCGGATATTACGAACAGGATTACCAATATATGAACAATGGTTATCCACAAACGGACAGAACGAGGAGTTTCGGCAACCAACAAGAGAGAAACTTTGGTGGCAACAGAAACTATGGTTTCAACGACGCTCCAAGAAGAAGTTCTACACGAACAACCGTATCTCACGGTGCAAACCGATTTGGAAACAACACAGGTTTCAACACGTTTGGAGGCAGTCGCAGCTATGGAAGCCCTTCTAACCGCCCTGTTCCAAGTAGGTCGTTCACCCCTTCAAGAAGCGGCAACCGCTCGTTTGGAACGCCAAATAGTGGCTTCGGAAACTTCAACAACGGCAATTCGCAATTCGGTGGCCATAGATAAAAGCAAGCCTTACAGCTTGACTATACACAGATATAAATAAATAATTGATAGGTAGTAACATTTTTCAGCGACAAAGGAAAAGTTAAAGTCGCATTTAAAAAGGTTATGTAGAGAGGAACTCCATGCGATATGGTGTTCCTCTTGTTTTTTATTCACTTAGCGCAACACCGACTACAATAAAAGCACGGAGCCATTACAAACGATTCACAGTCCTACTTCAGAACTGTAGAAAATTAATGGAAACACCCCATTTTATGAACAAAAAGAGAATAACAAAAGTGTAAATATTTTTCACAAACCCAACTATTACATAACCACTTCACTATCAAGGCTTTGCAAAACCTATTGTTTTGCATTCCAAAAGCGTAGGTTTTGCACGGTAAAA
>ENA-OWNK01001305-OWNK01001305.1-metagenome-genome-assembly--contig:-NODE-1305-length-10887-cov-3.806315_pt1 | contig 10887 bp, 9 predicted proteins | sample MGYA00245343_ERZ651121 | MGnify/ENA primary metagenome ERZ651121 (study PRJEB26857, sample SAMEA4031775) | metagenome | biome: human; feature: oral; material: saliva | place: Philippines | collected 2014... | reverse complement strand
GGCTCCCTTATAAACACGGAATTCAGAACCATAGAAGAAACGGTTACCATTGCCATCGGCACCAGCACCATTTGCGCGAGAAACAACTTCAAGACGGAAGTTCTTGTAACCAGCAGGAACCTTGAAGTAAGCCACACCCGCATAGTTGTTCTTTGTAGCTTCACCCACCTTGATAGCATAAGGATAATTGAAGGTAGAAACAGCGAGTGAATCCCAACCTTGCTTTTTCCAAGCATCGTAATCCATCACTTCTTCGCCGGCGTCATTTGTCTTATTTTCTTTACCCTTATCAAGAGCTTCATCAGACTTCGTACCCCAAAGTGTCACCTTAGCAGGAGCACCACCATTAGCATTGTCGTGCACACGCTTCACCCACTTGAGAAGGAGTTCTTGTTGTGGAGCTTCGAGTTGGAATTGGAGGAAGTGATTTCCCTTCCAAGCATCTTCACCACCGTGCCAAGTTGAGTGGAAGAAGGTGTTAGCATCACCGTCGAGGAGGAAGTTCAAGTCTTTACCTTCATCTTTGTCAGCCATAGGACACTTGAGATGGTCCGCAGAAGTGACAAGACCTGGATTATTGTCTTTAGAGAAGTCACCAGAATTAGCAAATTCAAGGCGAGTTCCTTGTTCGTTAACAGCCATGTAAGCGTAACCCTTATCGAGAGCTGCTTGAGCTTGGTTCACAAGTGCATTAGCTTTATCGTTATTGATGCCTTGTTGAGCAACGCTAAGGAGTTTATCAATTTGCTCTTGTGTGATAGTGCGAGCATAGAAAGCAGAAGCAGGAGCTTGCCAATCCCATACTACAACACGTTCGTGGTCACCACCAGGGTGCAAGCCACCAAATTCCCAACGGTCTTTAGTTGCACCACCGAAGCCTTTACCTCTCCAAAGGTCGGGAGAATAGAAAGTAAAGAAGCCTGCTTGGTTGCGGTTTGCCACGATGTTATAAGAAGCTAAACGCTCATTGCTCATTTCTACAGTTTGGTTGAAGCCTGCAGGTTCTGATTTGTTGATGTAGCGTTCAGTTTGCATGTTCTTGAAGAAGAAGAAACCTGGATGTGCATTATCCTTCTCTACCTTCCAGATGAACTTCAAAGACTTGTGGTCAAGTTCTTCACCTTGCTTGTAGGTAGTAGCGCCACCTTTGTAGGTCCAGAGCAAACGCTTTGCACCAGGCTTCACAGCACCTTCGTCATAGAGAGCACCACCGTCATAGCCAGTTTCCTTGTGAGAACGATAAGATTCTACGATGTAGTAACCTTCGGTCAAAGGCTTACCTGATGCCTTGAATTCATTAAAAGCTTTAGGGAGTTCTTCAGCGAGTTTGTCTAATTCAGTCTCAGTAAGCTCAGAACCTCCATCTACAGCAGCCTTAGCCTTAGTGTAAAGATCTTTAAGAACAGCATACTTTGCAGCATCGTATTGACCGATGTCAGTACCCAACACGTAAGCATCCTTCTTAGTAGCATCAACCAAACCGTCGATGTCGAAACCTTCGCCGAATGTAGCATCCAAAACGTTGTTGAGGGATGTCTTGGCGTTATTCTCTTCCACTTCGAAGATGTTCCAAACATTCTTGCTGTAGTTGGTACCCTTATTTACAGAAAGATCACCAGCCTCGTTGGTGAGGAAGAAGTCATATTCTGCATCTTGCTCCTTCTTCTTGGGATTCTTAGACTGGTAAGAAACAATAACAACAGCATCGTTGCGGTCTGTGAAAGTCAAAGTACTCAAGTCGAACTTGTTGACACCGTCATTGTCTGCCATAGATTCGCGAACATACGCATCTTTACCTCTGAGCACGATAGTGGTGTCTCCACCATTATCCTTTGTTGTTTGCCAGTCGTAAGACTTTTGAGGGTCCTGTTTCACAGCTTCCTTCACGACAACCTTCCATGCGCGGTTGGTAGAAGAGGTGTAGAAAGTCTTGTTGCCTGGAGCAGACACATACTGATCTTTCGTCTTGCCAGACACCTTCAAGTAGTAAACTTGATTGTCCGCTGCATCTTTGACACCCTCTACGGGAACAAACTCAAAGACTCCGTCAGAAGAAAGGTAAGATTTCTCGGTAAACGCAGTACCTTGAAGGTAACGGTTATTACCAGCCGCTGAAACAATACCTTGCAGGGCATACTTTTTGCCAGCTTCAATCTGAGTCACAGCATTTGTAGCAGGAGACCAGTTACGAGCCGACAAATTTGTCACACCGACCAACACAACGGCAGCCGAGGCGAGCAATTTGTAAACCTGTTTCATTGAATGATTAAATTAAGAATTAAACGATTAATTGTGATTCGCTTGATGGAATAGATATGTAACAAGGGCGCATTTTTCAAAGTTTTGCAAATGACAAATACTTACTCCTGCGTACTAGCAAGACATATCTAACGACAAAGGTATAAAAAAAAAACTGGACATAGCAGTTTTGGGGGAGAAAAAACGCGAATCAATGCTTTTTTTCAAGTCAACACGGCAAAATCACCCTCAAATGAGGATTTTCCGCCTACTGCTTGTCCAGTTTTTTTTAGAAATAACTTTCACATTCGTGGCATAGGTTGCTTGTCTTATTCACAAGTTTACGCACGACACAAAGGTGATGGCTAACCATTCACACGCTTAATGATTTGCGTTGCATGCTCTTTGGTGCGAATCTGACCAGGGGTGAAGATGCTTTCCACCTTGCCTTCTTCGTCAATGAGGAAGGTGGTGCGCAAAAGTCCAACCGTGATTTTGCCATAACGGTTCTTCTCTCCCCATACTCCCATGGCGTTGATGAGGGTTTTGTCCGTGTCAGCAATGAGACGGAAGGGCAGCTGATGGGCTGCGATGAACTTTTGATGACTCTCTGCGCTATCGGCACTCACACCGATCACTTCATACCCCATTTGAGTGAGTTCGCTGTAGTTGTCGCGAAGGGAGCACGCCTCAGCCGTACAGCCAGGCGTTTGATCTTTGGGATAGAAATAGAGAATTACTTTTCGACCTGCATATTCACTGGTGCGCACTTCTTGACCATTTTGATCCACACCAAGAACTTCGGGAAGTTTGTCGCCGATATTCATATTAGACGTTAGAGATTTGAGATTAGAAATTAGACGTTAGAGATTAGATGTTAGAGGGTCGCTGACCCTTTTTTGCTCGCCACGGCAGGCGTGGCTAGGGATAAAATAATTTGTCGTTAGAGGGACTAGTGCTTCTAGAAGTTCTAGTTTTTCTAGATGTTCTAGAATCTCCAGTTTTTCTAGAGCATCCAGCTTCTGAAAAAGCCATTCCCCAACTTGCCGTAACAAATCGGGGAATGATGTAGAATTACCTCCGATGGAGGCTATGTTTAGTCTTCGTAAGGTACGAAATCTTCCTTCGTAACACCGCAGATGGGGCAGCACCAATCTTCTGGAATGTCTTCAAATGCAGTGCCAGGAGCAATACCTGAATCGGGATCTCCTTCAGCGGGATCGTAAATATAGCCACAAGGCTCGCAAAGATACTTTTGCATAGTTGTTCTATTGTTAAATTGTTAAGTTTATGTTGAGATAAAAGGGGAGCGCCCGCGACGGCAACTCACAACCTTCACTGCAAAGTTGGAAAATTATTTTCATTCTTCCAAATGTTTTCCCACAAAAAACAGCAAATTTCTATCGTTTGCGATTATTTTGTCGAATGAGGTTGAAATTTTAGGGCTTATTCTGCTCTACATAAACCTTTTTCAGCTATACACAAACCTTTTTCTGCTCTACATAAACCTTATTTCTCCTCAACAAATGGAGCTGCGCAGCACAATTCGACTTTCCGGTCCCATATTGAAGAGAAGATCCACGATACTCAAATTAGGCAGAAAGCCATGACGCTGAGAAAAGATTTGATAGTAGGTTTGAGGATGAAAAGTGGAGTCGCTACGATAATCGAGTTTGGGACGAATCATTTCGCGATAATCTTGATAATTCCACGAGGGAAGCATGGGAGCATGCGAAGACGATTCGCCTACTTTGTCCCCAGCCTCAGAGAGAGCGACCAACTGCTTCTTGAGTTCATCCCGAAATTGCAACGTGGCTTGCGTTGAGGTACTCGCTTCTTGCAACCTCCCTTCGGCATCCAACAAGAGATATTCTCCTTCATTCACCACAATCTTGGGATGGATATCGAGTAGACGCAAGACTAAGTGGTGCAAATCTGCGTTGAAATCGACTAATCGCTCATACTCTCCTTGATAAATGGCGGCAAAATCATCGGCATAGTATTCAAAAAAGGGGGTGCGCTCATAGGCTGCCACAAGTGCATTCCAGTGGAGTTGCCGCCATCGATTGTGGTCGATGATACGCATCTCACGCGTAGGGGTCTTATGATCTCCACCTAATTCCTTGCATCCTTGCACAGGGATAGTGAGCGACTGCATGCCATCCGCCGTGGCGATGACACAACGGTTGCGAAACGTCTGTTTCACATAGTGGTCACTGCGTTCTTCCACCACAAAGGGGGCAGAGATGAGCTTGGTATAATAATGCACCGGAGCAAGGTAAGCCGAAGTGAGCAACGGAATCGGAGACATATTCTATAGGTTTATATAAATAAGTATGGGATGCACGTCCTGTTTGTATGATAGGCGGTGCATCCCATTTCAATATCTTACTCTATCAAAGAGCATCTTGCACACCCTAGCATGGGATGGAGCAAGAGTTGAAATTATACTTTCTAACTATCTTATACCATCTACCCACTTGAAGGTGCGGTTCCAACGGATTTTTCCATCCATAAAACCATAATCGGGATCGAGAGAAAGCCATACCATGAGGGGTTTTCCCACGATGTGATCTTCTGGAACAAATCCCCAGAATCGGGAGTCGGCAGAAAGGTCGCGATTATCGCCCATCATCCAGTAGTAATCGAGCTTAAAGGTGTAGTTTGCAGCGACTTTGCCATTGATGAGGATTTTATCGCCTTTCACCTCCAACTTATTGCCCTCATAAACGGCAATACAGCGCTCATACAAGGGAAGATTTGCAAGCGACAACTGCACCGTTTCTCCTTTCTTGGGAATCCAGATGGGACCATAGTCGGAGGTCGTCCAGTTTTTTGCCATATTGAGGGGGAAGAGCCAGTGGTTATAACTGGGTTCTTTGCCTTCTATCGTTGCAACTTCGGGATGTTGCTCAAAATATTTGTAAAGCTGAGCAGTGAGTGGCATGCTAATAACTTGCCCTTCTCCAGCACGAGAAAGATCTTCGCGAGTGACGCCATTTTCCTTCAAGAATTCCACACTGGGAGCCTGCTTGAAACGCACATTATATACAAGCTGCATGTTTTCAGGTCGCGCTTGCTTCTTGCCATTGATATAGATATCGTTGTTTTTGATTTGCAAGGTTTGACCTGCCACCGCAACACAACGCTTAACATAGTTCTCACGTCGATCCACAGGACGAGAGATGATTTCCCCTATCTCGGTGCTTTGCTTCAAAATCTGCTGTCCAATGCTGTAGATTTTGGCGAAGGCTGCACGTTGCTCTTGAGGAGAAAGCGAGTCGCTAGGCTCGTTGATGCCAAGTGCCTGCGCACCGGTGGAGTAAACAAGCCCATAATAGTCTTGATTCTGGAAGTTGCTGGCTACGGTGTCGCCCGAAGGATAGTTGAACACTACGATATCTCCGACTTCCACTCGTCCCAAACCTTTCACACGACGGTAGTCCCATTGTGGCCACTCGATATAACTCTTACCACCTCCCAGCCATGCAGGAAGATTGTGCTGAGTGAGTGGCATCGTGAGGGGAGTTTGTGGGATGCGAGGACCATAGCTCAACTTAGACACTAGGAGATAATCACCAGTCAACAACGTCTTCTCGAGCGAAGAAGAGGGGATGACAAAGTTTTGAAAGAAATATTGGTTGATAAAGTAGATGGCTACGAGTGCAAACACAATAGCATCTACCCAACTCATCACCGTGCGCACGATGGGATCAGGACTATTGCGCCACCAACCCCAGTTGATTTTGCGGCTGATGTAGAGATCATAAATGAAAGGCACTACGAGAAGTCCCCACCATGAACCTACCCAAAGGAGGAAAAGAAGATAAAGCGCGGTGACCACTCCAAAGAGCGTCCATTGACGGCGCGTTGCTTTTGGCATTGTGAACATAAATCGAGGATTTATGATGGATAGAAAGGATAAAGAATATAGAATCTTCGCCAGCGACATCGAGCATGCTACAAAAAAAACATTTTGCACGCTGCACAACACGCTAGGCAAGAATCACACGCTATATGCTAGAAGTTGAAAAGATCATCAATAGTGAGCCAACCTTCGTGCTTAGCCACATATTCAGCAGCAAGAACAGCACCGAGGGCGAAGCCTTGACGCGAATGCGCATCGTGCGTGATGCGGATGCAATCGGCTGGAGAATCGTACTCGACAGTGTGAATACCAGGCACTTCGTCGCGGCGGATAGCATCAATGCGCAGCGCTTCGGGAGCATTTTCTTTGCTTCCCGTGACAGAGCCATCGGCTTCCAGCACTTCACCCTTCACCCAGGTCTTCTTGCGTTCCATGCGATTCACAATTTGCTCTGCCAGCGTAATTGCAGTGCCAGAAGGAGCATCCAATTTGTGTACATGATGTGTCTCCGTCATCGTCACATCATAGTCGGGAAATTGGTTCATGATGTGAGCCAAATACTTATTCACCGCACCAAAAATGGCTACTCCGAGAGAGAAATTCGATGCCCAGAGCAGAGTTTTACCCTCGTTTGCGCAAGCGGCTTTGAGGTCTGCTTCGTGGGCAGCGATCCAACCGGTGCTTCCACTCACCACTTTCACGCCTTGCGCCCAAGCCTTCTGGAGGTTGTCGTAAGCCGCGGTGGGATTGGTAAATTCGATGGCAACTTCCGCCGAGCGAAAAGCATCACTATCGAAATCATTGACATTATTCACATCAATAATAGACACGATTTCATGACCGCGCTTCTTTGCGATGTCCTCAATCATGTGGCCCATTTTGCCATATCCTATGAGTGCTATCTTCATATTTTGCTGAAATATCTGCTTATTTACTATAGATTTAGGGACAAAAATACGGCTTTCTGCCGACTGTCGCAAATCTTTCTTAGATTTTAGACTGAATAACTACGTAAAAATTTCACGCATCACTTCCCAACTCTTCAACTCTGGTAGAGAGGAGATATGCAAACGATAGTAGGTGAGAATCAGTTCTAAGATGCGATTGCGCTGCACTCGTGTGAGTCGAAAGAGGTGCATCGTAGAAAAGTTCATGCGCAAAAGCTGCTCGAAAGCTCTAGCCTCATCCCCATATATATAATATACGTGCGCAGGCGCGCGAGGCACAAATTCCGCTGCCATAAGATCAAAGAAGGGCAATGAAGTCTCAGCGGTATTGGGAGAGATGCCCAAGAATTGCGCCAAGCGCATGAGAAAGAGCAGATGGAAATTAGCATATCCTTCCTCTGCCGTATCCAACCATGTGAGGCTATGCAGGAGATAATCAAAAAACAGTTCACCAGATTGTTCATGGCGACAAACCTGCATCAGAAACTCCGCGAGAAAAAGGGTGAGGGTAGCTTTTATGGGTGAAGTATGTAGCGAACGCCAAGGCTGCGCCACCCGAGCAGAGATCGGTCGCATCAATTTGGCTCGAGGTTTTTCCTCCCATTCCACTTCCAGCACAGCCATTGGTTGAAAGATGGTATGTCTTATTTTAGCGCGCGGCGCATGAGAAATGCGCACGACAAAGGAAATTCTGCCATGATTTCGCGCCAGACCTTCCACAATAAGTTGGTCGTCGCGATGTCGAAGTGCGTGAAAAATGAGTATTTCGTCGTGGATGATCATATTTTTCTTCGTCTACCACCCTCAAAAGGGCTTTTTTTTCAGTCCAGACAAAGTTACGTTGAAAAGTTGATTTGGGCGAAAATCCCAGAGAAAAAGGGGTGATTTAGGGCGAAAATCGAGGAAAATGAGGTAAAATCGATGAAAAACGAAAAAAAATTGGAGAAAGACTTGGTGGTTTCAGAAAAAGTCTCTACCTTTGCATCGCAATCGGGAAACAACGGCACACTACAAGATCCGACGCTGACCCAAACGCACGGTCCCTTCGTCTATCGGTTAGGACGAGAGATTTTCATTCTCTAAAGAGGAGTTCGACTCTCCTAGGGACTACCAAGTAATCGAAGTGGGGAGTTCTGCAAAGAATTCCCCATCTTCATTCTCATTCGCAATGGCTACGTCTGAAGCAGCACCGTCGTGAGACGTTCTAAATTCCTCCTGCTGAAGAGTGCCGGCAGTCAATTCTAAGTTTTAATCAATCAAACAACTCCATTTCACATGGCAAACCACAAATCATCGGTAAAGAGAATTCGTCAGACCGCCACTCGTCGCTTGCACAATCGTTACTACGCTAAGACTATGCGTAACGCAGTTCGCAAGCTCCGCGCTACTACCGACAAAGCTGTAGCAGTTGAACTTCTTCCTAAAGTACAGAAGATGCTCGATAAGCTCGCTAAGACGAACATCATCCACAAGAACAAGGCCGCTAACATCAAGTCTAGCCTCATGATTCACGTGAGCAAATTGGCTTAAGTTGCCAACTTCTTCAATAGAATTAGAAAGCCGCTCCTTTTGGGAGTGGCTTTTTTTGTTTTTATCTCTCAAGATTTCAGACACACAGAGGTTTTGGGGTATATATCTTGCCTCACAAGAAAGTTATTTCAGCTCACAGGACAAAAATCTCATCTCACAAGATACGTATTTACCCCAAATCGGTCATTAGATATTGAACAGACTTCATTATCTAATGACCGATTTGGCTTTAATTCTCAGAAGAAGTTTACATCACCTCTCAAAAAAGACGGATTTCCTCCTCACGCCTACTTCATAAATCGCATAGCAGCTTGAGAAATCTGCTCCCGAATGTAATCTTCCAGCTCGGGAGCATCGACAATTTCAATATCTTCGAGGAGCCCCATCACAAAACGCCCCACACCTTTCATCGAACAAAACTCATCTTTCCACAACCAATGTGAGTCGTCTTCTTGCGTCAAGCGGCGCTCTGCCTGTGGATACTCATCGAGCAGCACACTCTTTGCCAGTACCCCAAGACGCAACGCCACCCTTGTGGTGCTTTCTCCAGAGAAGTGAAACAAATCGACCAACAGCGGACGATGCTCCTCACGATAACTCCAACGCAAATCCACCAGTTCCACCTCTTCCGTTCGGGAGAGGTTAAAGGTTTTATTCGTGTGCGTACTGATTTCAAAGCACCGCACGTCTCGATTACCTGGCAAGAAAGCATAAGGCTCCACGTAGCGATCCCTCTTCCGACTGCGCGATGAGCGATAACCACGCAGCACCACTATGCGTTCCCCCTCAATGGCTTCAAACATCGTGCGAATGTTGCGCCCCGTCACTTCGTCCACATCGGGAGGAATAAACAAGCTCTCACTCGTGGATCGCTCCAATTTCTCGCGCAGCAAACGCGCCTGCACCGAACTGTTCGGCACAGCAGTAAGAATTTGTCGAAGCGTGAGCACCTCATCGGGCGTAAAGTGCAAAAACGATGTTACGCGTTTAAGAAAAGGAGCATCAGCGCGCAAACGATAACCACGACTTTGCCGTTCGAGAGTCAAACCCAACCGCGGAAAAGTCTCCAGCAATCGATACACCCTTCGAGGATGCAAGCGACTGCGCTCTACCATTTGAGCCACGGTCAAAAACTGACCCTCAGCCAAAATCTCCACTAATTGCAAAGCACGAGTAAGGGATTCATATTCCATAGCAAGCAAAAGAGAGTAACATTACTATCATAGACTGCCGCATCTTCATCAGACAGCAACCCACCACACGAAGGATTCGGCAAAATAAGCTAAAAAAATTGCGGATCACTCCGTCCAATCCTCATTTTGCACCAAGCAGAAGTTCAAACAAAAGCGAAGCCGACATAGCATAAGCCCTACAAAGCTACGAAAAAAGAATGAAAATCAAGAGATTGTACCTGCAAAAGCCCAGTATCTCAGTAGAAAATCGTATCTTTGTAGCGTGTAAAGCACGACAATGAGCTAACGGACGAGACAACAATGGTGTTGCGCAGTTCGAGGTCATCCACAGACACTCCCTATTATGGGGAGAAATGTCGACCCTTGCGCAGGATTGATTGGAATCAATATGGCTAACGCGCCCCATCGCTTATTGTTGTTCTCAAGTTTGGTGTTTTTTCTTCCAGAGCAGAGCCAGGTTGCAGTGCTCCCCTCCCCTACTCGGTGGAGAATGTTTGGGTGAAATCGGAGATGATATGCTCCGACATTTTTTTCTTATGGAAAAACACCGCAGTTTCTCATTTTTTATCCCCTTTATTCCTTGAAAAGTTTTTCAGAACTCGGTTTGCGAGAAGAACTCCTCACCGCGATTAGCGAGATGGGCTACGAAAACCCCACTCCCGTCCAAGAGGCTGTGATTCCCGTCCTCCTCCACACCCCCTCTTTCCCCAACACGCTTACTCCTGCTGCCAACGACAGCGAACCCACTGCCAACGATGCCCCCATGGACACCGAAGCAGCACCAGTGCTCAACGCTGAAAGTGCAGATGCCACAGACAGCTTTGAAGAAAGCATCGAAGCCGTAACAGACAGGGTTGCCGATGCCGACTCCAACACCGATGCCCCAACCGAAAGCAATCGTCACCGCGACGTCATCGCTTTGGCACAAACTGGCACCGGTAAGACCGCAGCCTATGGTCTTCCCGTGTTGCAAAACATCAACCCCAAAGACCGCACCACCCAAGTCGTCATCCTCAGTCCCACACGCGAACTATGCTTGCAAATTGCGGATGACTTGAAAGACTATAGCCGCTACATCGACGGACTCCACGTCGTAGCCGTTTATGGTGGT
>ENA-OWNK01001304-OWNK01001304.1-metagenome-genome-assembly--contig:-NODE-1304-length-10887-cov-5.224982_pt1 | contig 10887 bp, 8 predicted proteins | sample MGYA00245343_ERZ651121 | MGnify/ENA primary metagenome ERZ651121 (study PRJEB26857, sample SAMEA4031775) | metagenome | biome: human; feature: oral; material: saliva | place: Philippines | collected 2014... | reverse complement strand
TCTTGTTTTACACGTTCTTTTAAAGCTTCCTCTTCAGAGATTTCTACACCCTTAGGCGTAACCCAAGTGTCTGTTTTCTTATCTACTTGAGCTAACACATTGCCTGTTTTATAATCAACATCTTTAATTTCTTTGTACTTAGGTTCAATAGCAACAGTACCATCTGGACGAATAATACCCCATTTACCGCCTTGTTTCACAGATGCTAGTACACCATGTTCAAGAATTTCATCATTTTTGAAAGTCATTCCTTTGCCAGACTTCAAAGATTTTGGTGCATCGCGATATGGGTTTAATATATCAGATACATCGGCAGCAATGTACCCTGCCATGGCACTACGTTCTTCTAGTTTTTGAGGTGTCATTACACCTACACTAGCACTCGTTGATGTATTTCTATGAGCCTCCTCCGACTTCCACGTAGTAGAAGATGCGGATGTACTATGTTGTTCACGTGTTACACGCGTACTAGTAGATGTAGGTGTATCTGTATTTGTTACAGTCGTAGTACTCGTAGATGTTGTAGTAGATGCTGCAAATGCACTGGTAGACATAGCCGCCAACACACATGCGACTAATAAAGATTTCTTGTTGAGTTTCATAGGCCTCTCCTCTTATTACTCAAATCGTCCTAGATATAAAAATTTTATAAACAACTATTAATACAGATTATACTATACAGACCTTGATATATACAATAAATTGATAGAAATTCTTCATCTATTATTTTTTTGCTATAATAGGACCTATGAAAGCAGCAACCATAATCGACTTGATTGTAGATGCTAATGTACACACGCAATCAATGAATCATATTATAAAACAACAGCATATTTCACAACGCATGCGACGGCGACTTAAAAATGATGGCTTCATAACCATTAACGGACAACCGGCTACATGGGATACCCTTGTTCATGGCGGAGATCATCTGCTTATGAAGTTATCTCCAGAACAAGAATTTTCACGGACCCCAATGGATCTAGAAATCGTATATGAAGATGAATATATCCTTGCCATTAATAAAGCTGCCGGTGTCCTTATGCATCCTACGTCGACGGTACGCGATGGAACACTAGCAAATGGCGTTCTCTATTATTATGACAAAACTAATCAAGCTCATGACTTTCACCCAGTCCATCGACTCGACAAGGACACATCAGGCATCGTCATCATCGCTAAAACATCGGTGGTACAACATGCCTTTGATAAGCAACATACCAAATTTCAAAAGGTTTATGATGCTATCGTTGAAGGCACTATGCCAAGCCAATCGCTAACCATTAAGTATCCCATCGGTCGTAAACTAGGCAGCATCATCGAACGGTGTTGCACATTAATCGGTAAACCAGCTCGTACAGATGTGACGGTACTAGCACGTCACACGGTGTCCCAACCGGCACAAACAGATACGAATGTGGGCACCCGACAGGTTCTCACGCATGTGCAATGTGTACTGCATACAGGACGAACGCATCAGATTCGAGTTCACCTATCTCATGTAGGATTTCCCCTAGCTGGTGACGATTTATATGGTGGCCATTTAGATTATATTAATCGACAAGCATTGCACGCCGGATATCTTGCTTTCACACACCCTATGACACAGGAATTTATAGAACTACGTTCCCCTATGCCAATGGATATGAAAAATTTACTGCATCTCTAACAGATTCATCTAGAAAAGCATATAAAATTGTGGTGCTTTATATCGTTTCTTGATATACTAACAATGAATAGATATGTATCATCATAAGTTGATGACAATACTTTCAAAATACATACAATCGGCTATAAAGCCAAGGAGGACAACATGCCATTAGTAACGACTACGGAAATGTTCAAAAAAGCTTATGAAGGTGGCTACGCAGTAGGTGCTTTCAACGTTAACAATATGGAAATCGTACAAGGTATCGTCGATGCGGCAAAAGAGGAACAATCCCCTCTTATTTTGCAAGTATCTGCAGGTGCTCGCAAATACGCAAAACACATTTACCTTGTAAAACTTGTGGAAGCAGCATTGGAAGATAGCAATTTGCCAATCGCTCTTCACCTTGACCACGGCGATTCCTTTGAAATCTGTAAAGATTGCGTAGACGGCGGTTTTACATCTGTTATGATTGACGCATCTCACCACGATTTCGACGAAAACGTAAAAATTACAAAACAAGTTGTTGAATACGCTCATGCTCACGGCGTTGTAGTAGAAGCTGAACTTGGTCGTTTGGCTGGCGTTGAAGATGACGTTAACGTATCCGATGCAGATGCTCGTTTCACAGATCCTGAACAAGCTGCTGAATTCGTAGCATTAACAGGCGTTGATTCCTTGGCTATCGCTATTGGTACAAGCCACGGTGCTTACAAATTTAAAGGCACACCATACCTTGACTTTGAACGTTTGGAAAAGGTTGGCAAATTATTGCCTAACTTCCCAATCGTATTGCATGGTGCTTCCTCCGTATTGCCTGAATTCGTAGCCAAATGTAATGAATTTGGTGGCAACATTCCAGGTGCACAAGGCGTACCTGAAGAAATGCTTCGCAAAGCAGCACAAATGGCGGTTTGCAAAATCAACATCGATACAGACCTTCGCCTTGCGATGACTGCATCTGTTCGCGAATACTTGGCTCAAAATCCATCCGAGTTTGACCCTCGTAAATATTTAGGACCTGCTCGTGACGCTATTAAAGGCATGGTAGCTCACAAAATTAAAAATGTATTGGGTTCTTCCAACACTCTATAATCAATGGCTAGTGGATTTTTAAAAGGAACCTTAATTTTAACCATTGCCGGTTTCGTAGTAAAAGCCATCGGTAGTATTAACTGGATTCTTCTATCCCGTATTTTAGGCGGTGAAGGCATCGGTATCTACCAGATGGCCTTTCCTATCTATTTATTACTCTTACAAATTTCGAGCGCAGGTGTGCCAATCGCCATTTCTATATTAACGGCAGAACGGCTAGCCCTACACGACTTTGGTGGGGCCAAACGAGTATTCAATCTTTCCTTTATTATGCTCACCATAACAGGACTCATCGCCAGCCTCGCCATGTATTTTGGTGCGGATTGGCTCATCTCTAGTGGCATCATTACGGAAAGTCGTGCCTACTACTCTATTATCGCGCTCGCTCCGGCAGTGTTCTTTGTAACTTGGATATCCTGTTTCCGTGGTTATATTCAAGGTTATGAAATGATGACCCCTACAGCGGTCAGTCAAATCGTTGAGCAACTTTTGCGCGTTATCGTTATGCTTGGTGCGGCGGCCATTCTATTGCCTTACGGTTTACCTGAGGCGGCAGGCGGTGCTAGTCTAGGTGCCGGCGTTGGTGCCTTTGGTGCCTTTCTAGTACTCCTATACTATTACTACAAATTGCCTAAGGCTAGTAGTACTGGTGAAAGCTACGATGGCCCACGGGAATCCAGTGGTGAAATCTTAACACGCCTTGTGGGATTGGCTTTACCGATTTCCTTGGCCAGTATCATGTTGCCATTGACGGCTAACCTAGATTTGCTCATCGTACCTCGTAGACTATTAGTGGCGGATTTCTCCATGAACGAAGTAACAGAGCTATTCGGTTACTTAACAGGCATGGCTGTACCACTCATCAACTTGGCTACTATCATTACGGCAGCCTTGGCTACGAGTATCGTACCCGCCATCTCTCACGCATTTGCCAAACGAGATCAAGAGGGCATCTACTCACGTACATCAGGTTCCATGAAACTTACCTTTATGGCAACTGTGCCATTTACGGTACTCCTTTATGTATTAGCTGCTCCAACGGTAACATTAATCTATAATGCACCAAAAGCAGAGTTGGCTACACAAATTACAGCCTTCTCCATCTTCTTCCTCGGTGTTCACCAAGTAACAACAGGGATTTTACAAGGTTTAAATAAACCTCGTATCCCAGTTATCAACATGGCTATCGCCCTTGTTATCAAGGTTATCTTAAACTGGAACTTAACCTCCATACCTTGGCTTGGTATCGGTGGTGCTGCGTGGGCAACCGTTGCAGATATCGGCTTTGCAGCCTTACTCAACTTGATTTACATCAAAAAATACACAGGCTACTTCCTTGATATTTCCCTACTTTGGAAAAACGTGGTCAGCGCCGGTGTCATGGGTGTACTCATCTTCTTGAGCTACCATTACCTAATAGATATTTTACCAATGTGGGCTAACTTCATACTCACCGGTATCGAAGGCCTATTGCTCTACGTCATCATCATGGTTCTCTTAAAAGGACTTAATAAAAATGATGGTGCTAGCATGCCACTCATTGGTAGATTCTTTAGATAAGCATAACAAAAGAGGTTTAACGCATACGTGTTAAACCTCTTTTATTTTACATCAACTATTACATTACTCTTTACTAGTACTTAATGTTTTATCATTACCAACATTTTTATTATTCTGACGTATTTCCATAAATTGTAATCTAGATGGCGAAAAACCAACCCCTGCATAAGCCTTATCATTCCAAGATTTACTATGTTTAGCAGCTACATATTGAATCACATCTCGCAATTTATAGTTACTTACATGAACATCATCAGGTTTGTATAAATAATATGTATAGACATATTGATTATCATACAATACCATTCCAAATAGTGTTGCATTTTCTTTATTAGCTTCAAAGTATAAAGCTGGAACACCATTGTTCCAAACTGTGGCATACTGTAATCGTTTATGACCTTGTAAACCATGATTATTAACAACCATACTTAAGTAGCTATATAAAATATTTTGTTTTTCAACACTAACACCTTTGACCAATGGTTGCTTACCTAGTACGGCTTTGATACGTCCTGAAAGATACACATCATATTCAGCTTGACCTATGACCTCATGTTCCTTGAATTTACTATTTTTTAATACCCTAAAGGTATAAGGTCCCATTTTAACTGGATCAGTATATGCTAATACATCACTAGCAGGCTTAATAGAAGGCAACACAAAATTGGCCAATGGCCCCATTGTATAAGAGATCGATTGTTGTGTATCATCTTTAATATGATTTTTTATAATATCTTTATTTAGAGATTGACCAATATGATAAGAAATAGTAGGTGTTTTTGGTAATGTAAAATTGATTGTCCCCACTACATAATGATCATCAAGGCCTATTACATCCCACGTTGCTTTTTCAATACCAGGATATGTGAATACACCGCCATCAATAAAGCGAGGTACAGCCTTTTCCTTTTCTAAACTCTTTTTTACAATATCCTGTATAATAGATTGATTTACATCTGCATACTCTATATTTGTATCTTCCCACTTAGATCCTCTTGGTTGAGGTCTCGTTTCATAACTAAAATCAGCTACTCCCGATATAGTTATGCCACCATTCTTAATAGGATATTGAGAGAAATATTTAGGATCAATAGACCACCCAATTATACTTTCTTTAGGCCCTGTAAACTTAACATCTGCTCCATTATCTGTAATAATATATACACTTCTAGAATGATAAATCGCTCTAGTCAATTCTTGTGTCAAATAAATATCATCAGCTAATTTTTCATTATTATAATTTGGTAGACGTTGCACCATTTTTTTTACTTGCATTTCCTGATAGGCATCAATTCGTTTAGCAACGTCCTGGGGAAGGCGGTATTCTTGATATGCTTCCTTCGCAATATCTGGGCGAGCTCCAGGGATGTTAACCTCAATGGCCTGAGATGCTCCTATAGTCCCAATAAATCCAATACAACTCAGTATTAACAAACGTCTTAACTTCATATCTCGCTCCTTAAATACATACATTTATTTATCATTTTAACACTTATTTTATATTTCATCAATTTTACTTGTATAGGTAAACAAAGGGGCTGCAACTAGAATACGGTAAAACCGCATTCTGTTACAGCCTCTTTTTATTAATGCACACGATTATTTGAAAATGCACGACTAGGCATACCTAATCCAAGTTTCATTTTTTTGTATCCATCTTTTGTATTTTTGTATGTCACATATTGTACAATATCTCTTAATTTATAATTAGTAACGTGTACATCATGTGGTTTTGACATATAGTAAGTATAGCGATGCGTATCATCATATACGGTCATAACAAATAAACTGTATTTGTCCCCTTTAATCTCAAAATAAGCCCCTGGTAGCGTATCATTCCAAACAGTAGCATATTGAGCTGGTTTACCTTGAGATAAATTATGTGAACCAATAAATCCCACCAAATAATTATAAAGAACATTTTGTTTTTTTACATCATCGTACTTTGATAGAGGACTCACACTAATGACTTCTCTTATCTTTCCCGATTTATAAAAATCCATAGTTAAACCACCTTCGAGAGATTTTGACTTTACTAATTTGCTGTCCTTCAATACTCTAAACGCAAATGGACCTTTATGTACTTCGGATGTATATGGCATGATTTCACTAGCAGCCTTGACAGAAGGCAATACTATATTAGCTAATGGTGACATTGTATCTCGAATGATCGTTTCTTGATTAAGTTTCTGTATTTTATTTTTTGGCATCGCATATACGAGATGATAGGAAATAGTCGGCTGATTTGGCATTGTAAAATTAATAGTGCCTCTAATATTTTTTGAATCGTAAGAGGCTATATCCCATGTCCCTTTTTCTACTGTCGGGTAAGTAAATAGCCCTGCACCAAGAATACTATAATTATTTTTATGTAGAGTCATTTTTTTATTTTCTAACAATGACTTTAACTGATCTGCAGTTAGTTTCTTATAAGGAATACCCGAATTTTCCCATGTATTGCCCTTTGGCTGAGGACGTAATTCATAACTCATTTCACCATCAAAGCCTAACGCACCGCCATAACGCGTCACTTCCTTATGTGGGCCAGCACTTTCATATGCGATTCCCATGATACTAGGATAAGGCATAGTAAACTTAATATCAGCCCCGTGATCTCTCAAAATAAATACCGTACTAGAATACTTGATAGCATGGTTCAATTCTGTTGTATTATAAACATCCGTTGGTAACTTAGACATATCATAACCTGGTCTATTTTGATTATCTTTCGTAACTTTTTCAATAATTTTAGATTCCATTTTTTTTACATCTGCCGTCTCTACGCGATAATTCTGATATTTATCAGCAGGTATAGATGCATCGGCGCCAGGAATATTAACATCAATGGCATAGGATTGGCCCATACCAATAGTCAGCCCCAATAGACCTAATGTTATTACACGTTTCCAGTTCATACATTCTCTCCTCAATTTATATTCTACAATCTAAGACTCATTATACCTAAATATTAATTTTTTATCAATTTTCTATAAATTTATTTTGGAATTATCAAATATTAAATCTTTTTACGCAAACGCAATTCCTACTTGCATAATATGTTATAGTATATTTTAGGGAAATGAATTATAATTATACTGTACTTGATGTACAGTATTTTACACATTGAGGTGATAGTATGAAAAAACCATTAATCGGAATCTCCGGCAATACGCTACGCGATAATAGCGGTGCTTATGTCGATTTAATCCGTTCTTATGTGAATCAAGATTATGTCCGCTCCATCGAAGAAGCCGGCGGCATTCCTATTATTATTCCTTTCACGGAAAATTTAGCGCAAGCAAAGGAAACTATCGATATCGTTGATGGCCTACTCCTTACAGGTGGGCATGATGTGTATCCGCTCAATTATGGCGAAGAACCATTACGAGGCATCGGCGATGTATTCCCTGAGCGCGATCAATTTGATTTCGCGTTGCTTGCAGCAGCAGAAGCACGAAATATTCCTGTATTCGCCATCTGCCGCGGTTGCCAAATCGTGAATGTCTATCGTGGTGGTTCCTTGTACCAAGATTTGCCATATGATAAAAATTGCACGATTAAGCACAGCCAAAATCAAACACCTGCATTACCTACGCATACAGTAGAAATTGAATCTGATTCTAAATTAGCAAAAATCATCGGCACAACCACATGGATTACAAATTCTCATCACCATCAAACGTGCCGTAATATTGGTGAAAGCCTAGTTGTTACAGGCCTTGCCAAGGATGGTACGGTAGAGGCCTTAGAGGATACAAGTCGTCCTTGGTTTATAGCTACTCAATTCCATCCAGAAATGATGCATGTAAAAGACGTACATGCAAAAGCATTATTTAAAGCCTTTGTAGATGCTACTAAGGAGGCCAACTAATGGATAAGAAAAGCAAATTTGGATTTTGGAGTATTGTACTCCTCGGTATCAATGGCATTGTTGGCACAGGGATTTTCCTATTACCGAATAAGGCCTATGCCATTATCGGGTCAGCCAGTTTAGGTGTCCTTCTATTTGATGCACTCATTGCAGGATGTATTGCATTGTGCTTTGCAGAGGCGGCTAGTCTTTTCACTCGTAACGGTGGTCCCTATCTTTATGCTAAACATGCATTAGGTGACTTTTGGGGATTTGAAGTAGGCGTCCTTAAATGGATTGTAACAGTTATTGCTTGGGCCGCTATGGCCGTTGGCTTTGCTACAGCACTAGGTGCAGCAGTTCCAGCCTTAAGTGGCGATTTTGCAAAGGACGTTATTTCCTTCATATTAATCGTAGGCTTAACAATCGTAAACATATTTGGTGTTAACGTATCTAAGTTCGTTAATAACTTAATTACAATCTCTAAATTAGTGCCTCTCGCCCTATTTATAGCTATTGGTATATTCTTTATTAATGGCGCTAACTTTACACCTGTATTCCCAAACGATACCTATGTAGATGGCTCCTTTGCACAAGCAGCCGTTCTTCTCTTCTTTGCCTATACAGGATTTGAGGTTATCGCAATTGCCGCAGAGGATATGAAGAATCCTAAAAAGAATTTACCTCGTGCCATTATCATGTGTATGCTGCTTGTATCAGTCCTATATATGGCAATACTTGCTGTATCTATTGGTGTTTTAGGTACAGACCTTGCTAACACAAAAGCACCGGTACAAGATGCTTTCAACGTAATTGTAGGCCCAATTGGCATGTACATTGTATTGGCGGGCACATTAATCTCTATGGGCGGTATTAATTTTGCCGAAGCCTATTACGCACCGCGTATTGCAACATCCATGGCTGAAGATGGCATGCTACCAAATGCCTTAGCTAAACGCAATCGTTACAATGCGCCATATGTAGCAGCGATTGTCACTGCTATTGCAAGCGTGTTACTTGCCTGGTCTGGTTCGTTTACAACCCTTGCTGCTATTAGTGCGGTATCCCGTTTTACACAATACCTACCAACATGTTTGGCAGTCATCATATTCCGTCGTAAATGGGCAGACAAAGAACGGTCCTACACAATCCCTGGTGGATATACCGTTCCAATCATCGCCATTGCTACCTCCCTTTGGATGCTAGGCCAAGCCCAAACCAACCAATTACTTTGGGGCCTCGGCGGATGTATCGTCATCCTTCCTCTCTACATTTGGTACTGGCGCAAGAAAAAAGCTGGTCTAAACCGAGAAAAAGAAGATATCTAATTACATATTTGTACACAAAAGAGGCAGGAGCTCGCTCCTGCCTCTTTAAAATTAGAACAGGCCTGTTCTAATTTTTATGGGCACAGATAATGCAGGGATTAATAGTCTGTAAAAGGTTCTTCCTCAACAGATTCGGTCAAATCTTCTTCGATATAACCATATTCATCAATGGATTCTTCTTCGTCTCTCGTATCAATGTATATGCTAATTACGGCTAATGCACCATGTTCGTTAAGGCTCACGATGAGGCTCATAGGACCATATACCAAAATAAGATTATCCTCTTCATCACGAATGATGTGTGGTACGGCTGCAAAGTGTTGATTCATGAGTTGATCAAAGTAGTCCTCTACATCGAGGCCATTTTCTAGTGTAATAGATTCAGCATCGCCTTTTTGGAACACTACCTTGGTGTCTTCATCGATGAATTGGTAGAAATCATCGATATCAAAATTATCAGTTTCAAGCCATATGCTTAGAGCTGCAATCCAATCTTTCACAGTGTGCGGCACAATTGGGAAGCGATATGGTGTTTCATCTAAGGATAAACGAAGATCATCGTATTCAAACTCATAATTTTCTTGGCTAGAAACGATGCGATCAATACGGCCATACTCATTGATATCAACAAACAGCATGTACGCATATTGGTCGCCCTCTTCATAGGCCACTGTCAAACCATGGCGACCTTCATGAAATAGAGCGCCTTCTTCGTAGACCTCTGTAATATGCATAATGCGACAGATAACAGGCACATGGTCAGATTGGATGGAATCAACCATGGCCGTTAAGAATTCTAAGCTTTCACGTTTATTACGAGCAATAATGCCTCGGCCCGTAGAAACATATTCGCAATCATCGTCGAGCATGGCTTCAACACCATGAAGATTTGCAGATTCTAGGGACGCTTTCAATAATAAAAGAGCTTGTATTTCAGTCATAACTTACCTCTTTATAAAACAACAGCCAACCATATTACATTATTGTAACATAGTTGGCTGTACATAAGCGTAAAAAACTATATTATGAATTCAATTTAGCCATCATTCTATCAATTTGCTCTTGCATAGAATTCATTTTTTCATTTTGGTCATTGATAACCTTAACCAGTTCGGCTTTAGAGTAATCTGCATAAGGCTCACTTTTACCAAATTTGAGGCTAACGCCCATATTAAAGAGGTTCTCTCCACCACCTAGACTAGCACCGACCGAATATAAAGCCTTATTATTAGGACGATAAAATGCACCAAGAGCCATAGCACTAGAGCCACGATAATTACCATAGCCAGCAGCAAAAGTCCAATGATCATTAGGGTCAAAATCTTGCGGATGCAACGCTGCCAATGCTGCCGCACCGGCACCTACACGTTTAACACGACCATCTACAGCATCAATACGATTATTAA
>ENA-OWNK01001302-OWNK01001302.1-metagenome-genome-assembly--contig:-NODE-1302-length-10889-cov-9.772383_pt1 | contig 10889 bp, 9 predicted proteins | sample MGYA00245343_ERZ651121 | MGnify/ENA primary metagenome ERZ651121 (study PRJEB26857, sample SAMEA4031775) | metagenome | biome: human; feature: oral; material: saliva | place: Philippines | collected 2014... | reverse complement strand
GGCGGGCCGCCGCCCACCGGCACACACAGCGGCCAGGCCCAACAAAACAGGCCCCGCGGCGGCCGAAGATCTGTCGGGACAACAAGCAACACAAAGCCGCCCTGCCCCACAGGGGGCCGGGCGGCTCACGCGTCAGGCCGCTAGGCGGCTCTCAGCGATTGTTTCAGCGCATCTGGGTGCCGTCGGAGCCCAGGCGCTGGCAGGCCTCGACGACGCGAGCGGCCATGCCGGCCTCGGCCGACTTGCCCCACGTGCGCGGGTCGTACTGCTTCTTGACGCCGACCTCGCCGTCGATCTTGAGGACGCCGTCGTAGTTGCGCAGCATGTGGTCGACGACCGGGCGGGTGAACGCGTACTGGGTGTCGGTGTCGACGTTCATCTTGATGACGCCGTTGGCGACAGCGGTGGCGATTTCCTCGGCGGTGGAGCCGGAGCCGCCGTGCATGACCAGGTCGAAGGGACGGTGGTCGAGGCCGAAGTGCTCAGTGACCTCCTTCTGGATGGTGCCGAGCAGCTCGGGACGCAGCTTCACGTGGCCGGGCTTGTAGGCGCCGTGCACGTTGCCGAAGGTCAGAGCGGTGATGTAGCGGCCGTTCTCGCCGAGGCCCAGGGCCTCGACGGTCTTGATGCCGTCTGCGGTGGAGGTGTAGAGCTTCTCGTTGATCTCGCCAACGACGCCGTCTTCCTCGCCGCCAACAGCGCCGACCTCGATCTCGAGGATGGTGTTGGCCTTGACGGACATGGCGAGCAGTTCCTTCGCGATCTCGAGGTTCTCATCGAGCGGAATTGCGGAACCGTCCCACATGTGGGACTGGAAGGTGGGGAGCTTGCCGTCGGCAACCTGGCCGGCCTCGATCTCGAGGAGGGGGCGGACCCAGGAGTCGATGTTCTGCTTGGCGCAGTGGTCGGTGTGCAGGGCGACGGTGATGCCGTAGTTCTTGGCAACCTCGTAGGCGTAGGCGGCGAGGGCCAGCGAGCCGGTGACGCGGTTCTTGATGGTGGAGCCGGAGCCGTACTCGGCACCGCCGACGGACACCTGGATGATGCCGTCGGACTCTGCCTCGGCGAAGCCCTGGAGGGCAGCGGTGATGGTCTGGGACGAGGTCACGTTGATCGCGGGGTAGGCGAACTTGCCGTCCCGTGCGCGATTCAGCATCTCTGCGTAGACCTCAGGGGTTGCGATAGGCACTTGGAGCCTCCTAATCGAGTGACAGTTCTGTCGAGATCGATTCTCTCACATTTTGTACGTGTGGGGAGGGGCAGGAAGTCCCGTTTGGACGGTTTTCTTCGAACCCCTCCCCTGTCGTTATGCGTCGGTTGACGCCTCTGTTATGTGTCAGTTGGCGTGGCCGACGCGGACTCCGAGTTCGGCGACGGACATGACGTCGGTAAGGGTCTCCGCGACGTCATCCTGCGCATTCGTGCCACGGAATCGGAGGTAGGAGCCGTTGCCGACGACGGGGATGTCGACGGTGCCGGGGACGTTCGCCAGCGAAGTGGCGAGGGCGGGGTTGCCCTGTGCGTCCGGTTTGCTCTTGTTGTCGCCCTGGCCCTTGAGGCCGTCGAGGCTACCCGCGAGGTAGATCTGGACGTCCTTGGCGCAGCCCGAGGCCTTGGGACCGTCACCGGCGCGAGGCGTGTAACTGAGCGCACAGACGTCGTATCCGGTGCTGCCGTCACCGATCTTCAGGTCGATCCAGTGCGGCCACTTGCGGGCGGTGTCGGTCTTGGGCAGCTTGGCGTTGTTGGCGTCGATGTACTGGGAGTACCAGTAGGTCGAGGGGTCACCGTCGGTGGCCTTGTATTCCTCGCCATACTCCCAGCGGGTTTCGACGGAGTCGGCGGCCACGGCCTCGGCCTTAATGCGGGGACCGCACACGCCGACGAGGCCTTCGCTGGCCACGGTCTTCTGGCCGGCGTAAGAGACGTCGACTGTGAAGGTCGCTTCACCGAATTCGGTGGTGGGGCGCGCCCAGAACTTCACGACGCGGGTCTCGCCGGGGGCGAGGCGGTCGATGGGCTGGGGGCCGTTGGCAAGGGCCCAGGAGTTGGAGACGGAGGGGGTCAGGTGGATGCCGGTGACCTCTGCCGTGCCCTTGTTGGTGACGGAGACATTGAGGACGCTTTCGCCCCAGTTGTCGTCGCCGATGATGGGCAGGGAGGCGCGGTCCATGCCGGACAGGGCGTTCTTCGGGTACGCCTCGTCGCCCTCGCGCGCGATGCTCACGTCGAAGGTCGAGGAGGCCTGGGAGGTGAGGGTGAAGACCGAGCCTCTGTCGACAGTAACGTCGAGGGGCAGCTGCGCGACGGTGCCTTCGGCGGTCTTTTCACCGCCGTTGGGGCGGCGAGACAGGTAGCCGGAGTCGATGACGCTCAGGTACTGGTTGGTCATGGCGTTGCGCAGGCGGAAGCCGTCGCCGGCTGGTTCTGCGACCCATTTCTGGGGGTTACGCGTCGCGTAGTCGCCCTGAGCCGTGGGGGTGAACTTCTGGCTCGCATCGGCGCACGCGTAGGCGACCACCGGGTGGCCGGGGGTGGTGGACACGTGTGTCTCAGAGTTGGGGGTATCTTCGGAGTAGACGGCGAGGCAGCGGTTCGAGTTGACCGAGCGGATCTGGTAGTAGCCGTCGGGGGTGGCGGCCAACTCCCAGTTGTCGGAGGATGCGCCCACGGTCGGGGTGCCGCCCGTCACGCTGAGGCCTTGTCCGTCGGCCAGTGTGATCGTGTACTGGCCGGGAGTGAGGGTGTCACGGGTGGGGTCGGTGTAGGTGGAAGGTTCGCCGAGCGCGTCAATGCGAGCCTTGAAGGCCTGCGCATCAGGGTCAGCCTTCGGGGTCTTGCCATTCCAGAACATCTGAGCGCCGTAGCGCAGGCCGTCGGCGATCCACGCCTCGGTTTCATGGTCGGTCACCTTGCCGTGGCCTCCCTGCCAGATGGAGACCTTGCCGCCGCGGATGGAGGCGTCGGGCACCGCGTAACCTTCGTTCTGGTAGAACGAGTTCATCGTCCACTTTCCGTACATGCCGTCAAGGCCCTGCACCTGCATGACGTAGGAGGAGGGCTGATCACGGTAGTAGTACAGGGCGGAGGACGCGTTCACGAGTGTGTATCCGGCGTCAACGAGGTCCTTAGCGGGCAGGCCTCGGTTGGCATCCTTCTGGCTGGACTCGTCCTTGGCCCAATATTCGATGATGACGTCCTTGTCGATGGGAATGCGCGAAATGTCGGCAATGCCGTCGTTCCACAGGCGCAGCGTGCCGCCGCGCGACTTGACGTGCGCGTTGACCTTGTTGATGAAGTCATTGCATACGGTCGATCTGTCGGTTGATCCAGTCCGGCGTGATGTGGGTGCCGCACGCGCACAGGGTGACGCCGCGATCGGGGAAGCGCGGGATGTCGGTGACGCTACCGGTGGGCACGGTTCCCTTGCCCGAGCGAACTGCCTGCTCGAGGGTTCGAGCACCCCACAGGAGGCCGACGCGGGTGGCGGCCACGACCTGGGCACCGTTTCCGGTGACGGTCAGCTGGTAGCCTTCATCGCCGAGGGTCGACTGAGATGGGTCGATTGTCAGACTGACAGCGTTGGTTGAGGGGGCATCGCTGGTACCGTCGGTGATGCCGGTAATGCCGGAGTCGGCGAGGGCGCGGCTCAGCAGGGCGCTGACTCCGGCGGCTTCGGCGGAGTCAGTGTGAACGATCTGCAGACCGCTTGCGGGGGTCCACGTGCCCGAGGCCGGGGTCCAGCCTTCGAGGGACGGGATGGTTCCGGGAAACTGGGTGGCCGCCTGCGCGTTCAGATGGGATGTCAGGGGGATGAGGACCGCGGCGACGAGGGCGCACACGGACGTGAGGATGAGCGCGACTTTCGCTCGGGTGCGTGCGAGCCGTGGTACTCGCACATAGTGTGGTGATGACTGAAGCATTAATTCTCCTGTTCAGCAATTTGCTTCCACGCAAACTATCCAAAGCGCAAATTAAAATGGATGACAAGCATCCATTCCATCAAGCATCTGGAGCCTCAATGCTATCGACACTTACTACTCAAATACAATACCGATGGTCAGATTCCACTTACTACGGAACTCGATAAAAACCCATAGAAAATTGCAAAAACGCGACATTGTCAGGCCTAGTTGAGCGCTCCTAAACGCGTGGCGTGTGCCCACATGACAATGGCGGCGGCGTGGCCGACGTTCATGGAGCGCGTGGAACCGCGTTGAGTGATGGCGACGACGACCTGGCAGGCGGCCAGCATCTCCTCGCTGAGGCCCGAGGCCTCGGACCCGAAGACCAGGCAGGCGCGCTCGGGCAGGAGTGCCCCTTCGAGGGCCACGGAACCCTCAACGTTGTCGACGCCGACGAGGGACAGCCCCTCGCGAGAGCAGTGGTCGACGAGTTCGCGTACCTCGGCGCGGTGATCAACGGGCAGGTAGCGGTCGGTGACCATGGCCCCGCGACGGTTCCACCGCTTGCGCCCTACGACGTGGACGCGCCGAGCGCCCATTGCGTTCGCGGTGCGCACGATGGACCCAATGTTGAAGTCGTGATCGAGGTTTTCGACGGCGACTTCGAAAGGCAGGGAGCGCGCAGCCACGTCCGCGCGGATCGCCTCCATCGTCCAATACCGGTAGCGGTCCTCGACGTTGCGCCGATCCCCGTGAGCCAGCAGCTCACGATCATAGTGCTCGCCGACCGGCCAGGCGGCCTGCCCACCCGGCCACGGACCGACCCCCACCTGCGCGCGCGAACCAGCCCCAGCTTCGTACGCCTCAGTGTTCCCAGAAACCGCGCCCTGCCGCGCGATGTCACATCCGTTTTCGAACTCGTTCACGGGTCCCACCCTAGCGGGAACGTAGAATAGGGGCATGAATCCGCTGATGAACGAAGAAACAGCACTCAGTGATATGCCGCCCGTGAGCGCGTGGCTCTCCGACATGGACGGTGTCCTGGTCAAGGAGAACCGCGCACTGCCGGGCGCGAACGAATTCCTGGCGGCGCTGCGCGCTACCGACACTCCCTTCCTGGTCCTTACCAACAACTCCGTATTTACGAACCGTGATTTGTCCGCGCGCCTGGCGAACTCGGGCCTGGACATCCCCGAAGAGAACATTTGGACCTCCGCGAACGCCACGGCCGCGTTCCTCCAACAGCAGTCCCCCGGCTCAACAGCCTACGTGATTGGCGAGGCCGGCCTGACCACCGCGATCCACGCCGCCGGATACGTCATGACGGAGACGGATCCGGAGTTCGTGGTGCTCGGCGAGGTTCGCTACTACGATTTTCACGCCCTGACCCACGCGATCCGCCTCATTGAGGGCGGCGCGAAGTTCATTGCGACGAACCCCGACGTGTCCGGCCCTTCCGACGAGGGCACCCTGCCCGCGTGCGGCGCGATCGCCGCGATGATCACGGCGGCCACCGGCAAGCAGCCCTACTTCGTGGGCAAGCCGAACCCGGTCATGATCCGCGCCGGCCTGAACAAGATCGGGGCTCACTCGGAGCGGGCCGCGATGGTTGGCGACCGCATGGACACCGACGTGCGCGCCGGCGTCGAGGCGGGCCTGCGCACGCACCTGGTTCTGTCGGGTTCCACGGCCCGCGAGGACGTCTGCAACTACCCGTTCCGTCCCTTCGGCATCCACGAGGGTATCGGCGATCTCATTGAGCTCGTCGAGGCGGCCCACTGACCCCCGACACGTAAAGGAAACACCATGACCAACGATTCCCACAAGGCGCGCCTGGCGGTCCTCGTCCAGGAGCTCTCCGTTATCCACGAGAAGGTCATCCTGGCGTCCGGTCGCGAGTCCGACTTCTACGTCGACATGCGCCGCTCGACGCTGCACCACGAGGCGGCCCCGCTCATCGGCCACGTCATGCTCGACCTCCTGGAGGAGGCTGGCTTCGCGGTGGGCGAGGAGTACGTGGCCGTCGGCGGACTGACGATGGGTGCCGACCCCGTCGCGACCGCGATGCTCCACGCGGCGGCCTCGCGCGGCCTGGATCTGGACGCATTCGTCGTGCGTAAGGCCGCGAAGGATCACGGTATGAAGCGCCGCATCGAGGGTCCGGACGTCGTGGGCAAGAACGTCGTCGTCTTGGAAGACACGTCCACGACGGGCGGTTCCCCACTGGAGGCTGCGCTCGCCCTGCGTGAGGCCGGCGCGAACGTTGTCGCCGTCGCGGTGATCGTCGACCGTGCGACGGGCGCAAAAGAACGCATCGAAGCCGAAGGCTTCCCGTACTTCTACGCACTGGGCCTGGAGGACATCGGCCTGGCCTGATTTCCCTCCCGCATGCACGAGGCCGGGGCTGGGTTCTGCACGAACCTGGCCCCGGCCTCGTCTTCGTCTGCGCGCCCTCACATGTGGGGAACGGAGCGCATGGCGCGCGCGGTCACCCAGCGCGGGGCGAGCTTCATGGCACCCATGGCGACCTTGTAGGGAACAGTCGGGGTGACCTGGACGCGGCCCACGCGCACGGCGTCGAGGGCTGCCGTGACGACCTGGTCGGGGCTGGCCATGAGCCAGGAGGGGGTCGCGCGCATGTCGACGCCAGCCCGCTCGAAGAAGGGCGTGTCGACGGGGCCGGGGCACACGACGGTCGCCGTGATGCCGGAGCCTTTCAGTTCGGCGGCAAGGCCCTCGGTGAAGGCGACGACCCAGGCCTTGTGCGCGGAATAGGTACCCGCGCCCGTGCGCGAGGCGACGGAGCCGACGTTGAGGATCGCGCCGCGTCCGCGCGAACGCATGGAGATGCCGGCGTGGTGGGCGAGCGTCATGACGGCGCGAACCATGACGTTCAGGCCGTTGATTTCGCGTTCCAGGCTGTTGTCCAGGAAGGGGCTTCCCAACCCGAATCCGGCATTGTTGACGAGGAGGTCGACGGGTCGCAGGTCCGGCTTCTGAGCATCGGCCGGGCCTCCCACGTCGAGGCGGGCTGCGACCCGCGCGCACCCGTCCTCGGTGGACAGGTCGGCAGCGATGTACTCGGCGTTCACGCCCACGACGTTTGTCAGCGAGGCCGCGAGCGCGCGCAGCGCGTCCTCACGGCGTGCGACGAGCACCAGGTCGTGTCCGGCGGCGGCCAGCTGCCAGCAGAATTCTTCACCAATTCCGGAGGTCGCTCCGGTCACAAGCGCGGTTCCCATGTGGGAAGTCTAGCGTGCACGTGTGGGGTAGCACGAGGCCGGGGTCCCTCACACTCGTGTGTCGTGAGGGACCCCGGCCAGGTGTTTTATCGGGTGCGGATCAGGAAGATGGCTCCGCCACCAGCGAGGGCCGCCGGGATGATGAGGAGGAGCAGCCAGTAGGGACTCCAGCCTCCCGAGCGTCCACTATCGGCCGCAGAAGCGACCGGCAACGCGGATACCGCGTCATCCGATCCGGCAGATGCAGTGCCGGCCTCGCCACTCTGGGCTTGCTCACCGCTCTGCGCGCCGCTCTGGGCACCGCTCTGGGGGCTAGCACTCGGTGTGACGGCGGGTGCCGCCTTGGGCGCGCTCACCGGAGTGCCAGAACCCGAGGTGCTTGCACCGCCCGAACCACCCCGAGAGATCGTGCCAGAGCTGGTGGTCACCGCGCCCGAACCGCTCGCGGATCCGCCGGACGTCCCCGCAGACGAACGACTTCCGCTCGAGAGCAGGTTCCTCATGACCTCCTTGGTCCCACGAGGCGAGACCGGTGCCGTTGAGCCGCTGGGGCGGAGACTCGGCGCAGGGGCGGGAGCGACACTCGGGGCCGGGGCCGGATTCGCGCTGGGCGCAGGTGCAGGCGCGGGGTCAACACTGGGGGTGGGAGCGGGAGCGGGCGCCGGGTCAACGCTCGGCGCGGGAGCAGGCACAGGCTCGGGATCCACACTCGGTTCCGGCGAAGGCGCGGGTTCCGGGCTGGGCGCAGGATCCGGCGAGGGTGTGGGCACCGGCTCTCCGCCCGGGGTGGGACCGGGCTGCTCGTGGTGGCTTCCGCGCACGATCACGGTGAATGCCTGCGGTTCGGCCAGGACACGCTCACCGCTGCGAGCACCGACCTCGATGCGGTAGGTGCCGGGAGCGCTGAATACCCAGTTGCCGTGCATGTGGGTGGACTCAGTCGTGTGGACGACGCCGTCGCCCGTGGACGAGTCAAAGTGGATCTTTGCGCCGCTTCCGAAGGTGCCTCCCTGGAAGAAGGCAACGCGCGCGCCCGCGGGGGCCTCGGCCAAGTGCAGTGTCAGGTCAGCACCGTCGGGTAGGGCCGCGTAGTCGACCCCTTCGGTGGACAGTCCGGGCCACACGATGTCGCTGTTTTGTGTCTCGGGCAGCACGTAGGTGGCGGTGCCGACGGGTCCGAGCACGTCGTAGCTTGGGTCAGACAGGGAGGCCGGGCGCACGAAGCGCGCGTTGGGGGCGACCGTGAGAGTCGTGGAGCCGACGGTGCGCATCACGGAGGTGCGCGCGTTGGTGAGCGAGTCGTCTTTGACGGCCAGCCCGTAGGTGATGCCGTTTTCTCCGTTCGCCTGGGTCAGGCGCACGTCGAGGTGTCCGCGTGCGATCTCGACTGGGTCGCTCAGGAGGGACGAGGCCGGGGTCGGGTTCTCGTGGCCGCCACCGTTATCCGGCTCGGGAGTCGGCGCGGGCGCGGGTTCCGGTTCCTCGGGGGCGGCGACGCCGTCACGCATTGTCAGCATGGCGGTGAGTCCCACGTGGTCGCCAACGGTGACGTCGGAGGCGTCAGCGACGGTCATGACCGCGTCGGAGAGGGGGTGGGGGCGCAGGATGACGCGCATGTACATGGGGTCGGACTGGCACACGCCGAGGTCCTGGGTCTTCGTGTCCATGCCTCCCGCACCCAGGGTGCCTTCCATGGAACACCAGGGGCTGAAATCCCACTTGGATTCGAGGAACTCGATCTTGTAGGTGGCGCGCAGGGTTGGGTCGTTCGCACGCACCGTCGCTGTGTATTGATCGGTCGTGCCGGGCTTGAGGTCGTAGGAGACGTCGACGCGGCGCGAGGAGAGCGGGAGGTGGTCGGGGTTCCACACGGGCGCTGGGTCCGGGTTGGAGTCGACGAGGATCGTGTCGGTGGTGCCGACGGTGACGGGTTCGGTGTCCTTCTGGGAGTACTGCACGACCTGCGAGATCCAGCGCGACGAGCCGGAATCGCCGGGAATGTAGATCGCCTGGACGGCGGCAGCGTCCTCTCCGAGCAGCTCGGAGACGGTTGCTCGACCGCCCTCGACAGCGACCTCGGTGAGGAAGTAGCCGTTGACGGTGATCCACGCGCGCCCGGTGTCGGTGGGAACGCCCGTGTCGATCGTGATGTCGGTGAGGAAGTTGTCGCCGGGGTGGGCGCGCTCGGCGTGATGGGACAGGGTCAGCGTGGGCTGGGCCTCGTTGCCGTCACCGCGCGCGGCGTTGTAGGCGGCCTCAATGTCCTTGATGGTGCCATCGGCGGGGTTCTCACCGCGGACCTGCCAGACCAGCGGCGTAATCGGCGAGGAGTAGATGGCGGTCCCGTCGGCGCTGCGCGCGGTCATCTTGTAGTTCGCGACGTATCGACCGGGCTGCGTGAAGGTCGTATACATGTGCGAGTGACGCGGGTTGTAGACGCTGCGGTAGGCCGTGTCGTGGCTGGAGAGGAAACGGTTGACGCTGTCGCCGTTGTCGATGAACATCTCCATTCGACCCGGGCCGTCGACGCTGATGAGGTCGAGCGTGTAGGTCTCGCCCTCGAACTTGTCGGCGTCGCCGACCTCTCCGGCACCCAGGCCTGCCCAGATGGGGGTATTGCCCGGTCCGGGGTTCTGGGGGGCCGCGTTCAGGACGGCCCCCTCGGAGCCGAGGAACGCCAGATCGGGGCGCTTGGCGGGTATGACCAGCTGCGACTTCGCCTCGTCCTTCTCACTGGTTCCGGTCCACGCCTTGGGGATCCACAGGGCGGTCTTCTCCATCGGTAGGTTGATGGTATTCAGGGAGAAGCTGTTCGTGTCGTCGTGCCAGACGGGGATGGGTGCATCGACGTGCTGCCTGGTGACGATCCAATCCTTGTCCTGGTCGGGTCCAGCCCACGCAGTGGCCGGGGTGAGCGCCAGGAAGAGGGCCAGCGCCGCTGTGTTCACGCGTCGCAGGTATGACATAAGAGTGCCTTTTCTAGCTATGTTATAGATGAGAATCATTATCATTCTATTACGCCTGTCCGACAACTGCGCAACTCCGCGCGTTTCACACCTGTTTCACGCGTGTTTCACGCGCCCACTCCCCCACTCACAGCTAGGCTCGACCCCATGAGATTTGCGACCTGGAACGTCAACTCCATCCGCACGCGCGTCGACCGAGTCATCGCCTTCCTGCAGCGCTCCGACACGGACGTGCTCGCCATGCAGGAAATCAAGTGCCGCCCCGACCAGTTCCCGGTCGAGCCCTTCGAGGCCGCCGGCTACGAGCTGGCCATCCACGGCCTCAACCAGTGGAACGGGGTGGCGATCATCTCACGCGTGGGCCTCGACGACGTCGCCACCTCCTTCCCGGGCTTCGTGGCGCTGGCCCGCTCGGTGGGGCTGGGCGTGAGCGTGGCGAAAGGGGACTGAGCGGACAGCCGGGGAGCGGACAGCCGGGAACCGGGGAGGCCGGGATGGACCCCGGACCCCTGGATCGCACCGCAGGCGCCAGCGTGTCCGGGGCGCCTGCTCGGCCCGAACCGGCCTGGCTCGTTGCGGACTGGTGCATCACGGCTCGGCGCATGGATGCGCCCGGCAGGTGTATCCGGAGGCGGACGGTGAGACAATGACATCTTCCCAGCAAGAGGATCCACAAGGAGATCGTCATCATGTCTTCGTCGCATGCCCATTCCCATGGCCACAAGGACGCCGCGCACCATGGCATTCCCGTCATCACCATTGACGGTCCCACCGCC